>TARA_R110000751_G_scaffold271365_2_pt1 | contig 246451 bp, 231 predicted proteins | sample TARA_R110000751 | Tara Oceans TARA_R110000751 (sample SAMEA4398001) | marine metagenome | biome: Polar Biome; feature: [MES] marine water layer (ENVO:01000295) within the mesopelagic zone...; material: water (ENVO:00002006), including particulate matter (ENVO:01000060) such... | reverse complement strand
GGGGCGGGTGCCGGCCTATAATCCCTCCGGGTCGGCCGAGCGAGGCCTGCTGGCGCAATTGATGTCTGTTCAGGGTGTGATCGGGCGTGAGGTGCGCGATGTGCGTCTTGCCATGCGTGAACTGATCAGCCCCGATCCGCGCGATCCGTGGATGGTGCCATTGCCCTTTGACGGTGATCCGGTTGAGGGGCCGATCAAGGTAGCCTTTACCAAAAACACGTTCGAGTTCGATTTGCATCCGGCAGTGGAAACAGCGCTGGACAACGCGCGCGACGCCTTGAGCGATGCCGGTTACCAACTGGTGGAAATCGAACCGCCACTGGTTCGCGAGATTGCCGAGGAGACCGGTCGCTGCCTCTTTGGAGAGATAAACGCCCTGATGGGGCCTGATATCGAAAAATATGGCAGCAAAACCATCAACGCGATTTTCAAGAATTATTTTGAATATTTTGGTGCCTATGAGGGCAAGGAACTTCTGCTGGGTCTGGCGAAACGCAGCCATTATGCAAGGCAATGGTCTCTGTTTCTGGAGGATTACCCTCTCGTTCTCACTCCGTTTTTGCCGCATCCAACCTATGCATTCGACAGGGATACCCAGGGTCTTGATGGTGTCGTGGACGCTTTGGGATCAGCCGTCTACGCCTATGCATTCAATTTCATAGGACTGCCTGCAGGCCTGATCGGCGCCAATTACAATGAGGGTCTTCCGGTCGGTGTGCAGATTGTCGGTCGCCGCTTTCGTGAAGACATGATACTCGACGCCTGTGAGGCGGTTGAGAAACGAATCGGGATTATGGCAAAAACGCTCTTTGAGCGTGGCTGACCGGAATTCTTGCCCGTTATGATACACAAAGACAGTGGCCGTATCGATCGCCTTGCAGACACGGCTTGATGCATCAGGCAAGATATGCGGGTTATGGCGGCAGGAAATCTGTGACGCTTTGGGGAAAGTGTGAAATGGTTTTCAGCCAAGAAAGCGAGGCGAACCGGGGGCGGGGCCGAACAAGAATGTTTTCGGAAAACGCGCTGGCTGCAAATATTGGGAATATATCAGCCGCTTCTTGAAAAGATGGTATATTTTCATTTGTAGGAATCAATGAAACCGGAATGTATTTATCCACAATCACGGTCTTCGCAATTGGCCAGATACTGATCAGCGTCTTTGGTCAGCAATATGCGCGGAACGAAAGGGAGGATCCACTTGCGTAAAGCCTATCCGCCGTTAGAGCCCTATAATTCAGGAAAACTGGATGTGGGCAACGGGCACCAGATTTATTGGGAATTCTGTGGCAATCCTGTTGGAAAGCCTGCGGTCTTCGTGCACGGCGGTCCAGGTGCCGGATGCACCGAGGATCACCGTCGCCTCTTTGATCCCGACCGTTACCGGGTGCTGCTGTTCGATCAGCGTGGCTGTGGGCGATCAACACCTCATGCCAAAACAGAAACGAATACAACCTGGCATCTCGTTGAGGATATCGAATCCTTACGCATGAAATTCGGCATCGACCGCTGGCTGGTCATGGGGGGCGCCTGGGGAAGCGCGCTGGCTTTGGCCTATGCGCAGACACATTCCGCGTCCGTATCCGAACTTGTCATTTACAGTGCCTTTACGGCGCGTCGTTCCGAGTTGCTGTGGTTCTATCAGGACGGTGCATCCTGGCTTTACCCTGAAAAGTGGAAAAAATTCATCGAGCCGATACCTGATGAGGAGCGTGCCGATCTGATCAGCGCCTATCACAAGCGGCTTGCCGGTTCAGATGCAGACAAACGTCTCGAGGCGGCAAAAGCCTGGAGTCTCTGGGAGGCGGAGACAAGTCGTTTGATGGCAGACAAGAAACTGACTGATCTTCACGGTTCTGATCCCTATGCACTGGCGCTCGCCTGTATCGGCAATCATTATTACATGAACAAGGCCTTCTTCAGGGAAGCACAGATTTTGCGCGATTGTGGTCGGTTGAAAGATATCCCTGGCGTTATCATTCAAGGCCGACAGGATATCGTGACACCGGCGCGCACTGCCTTCGATTTGCACCGGGCCTGGCCGGAAGCGGAATTCCACGTGATTGATGGTGCAGGGCATACCTATAATGAGCCTGGAATTCTCAATCAGCTCATTGTCGCGACAGATCAATACGCTGGTTGATTGACGCCGTCGTGCTTTGCCTATTTTGCCAGGGGACTTCCCCAAGGTGTTTTAACGCGCAGGAAAAAGATGCAAGGCGGCATGTTGCAGCAACATGATCGTCTTGCCGTCCTGAATGCGTCCATCTGCGATCATTGCGTAGGCCGCATCGAAGTCCATCTCAAGGACTTCAATGTCCTCGCCTTCCTCCCTTAGGCCGCCGCCTTTGGCAATGCGGTCCTGCGGCGTGTATTCACCGATAAAACAATAGATTTTCTGGGTCAGGGCTCCGGGGCTCATATAGGCCTCGAAGACCTTGGTGATCGGGCCAACGCGGTACCCTGTCTCTTCCTGCGTTTCCGCCCGAATCCGTTCCTCCGGTGTTGCATCGTCGAGCAGGCCGGCAGGTGTTTCCACCATGAGGTCCTCATAGCCATCGGTGAAGGCAGCCATCCGAAATTGCCTGGTCAGGATGATCGTGCGCCTGTCGACGTTGTACAGCAGGATTGTGGCGCCGTGCCCGCAGTCATAGTTCTCGCGCTGCAACGACTGCCAGGCACCATCGCGCCGCAGATAATCAAAGGAGATTATTTTCAGGCTCGCCCATTCGTCGTGGATGGTTTTGGTTTGTCGAATGCGTATGCGTTGTTTCACGGTCATGGAAAACTCTGCCAATCGTCATCTGTGGAATTGTTCGGGGTGGCGCACTGTTTCAGATGAGTGCGTCGAGGCCCTTGTCAGCCCGCCACTGCGTGATTGTCGCATCACCGTCAAGGACAACCCGCATGGCCATGACTGCGACCTGCACAGCTTCCTTTCGCACATTGGCGCGCGGCTCTTCAAAGGTTGCTTTTGCCAGTTCGCCAACCTCCTCCATCAGGGCCAGCATCGTCACATTGTCCCCTGGAAATTTTCCTCGCGCGTGCGCGAGTTCCGCTTTAATTTCTTCCAGCAAGGCGTTGATTTGAATCCTGTTGTCGTCTTCGTAATTATTCATGATGTGGACCTCTTCAAGGCGATTTTGCATCTGTCTTTATAAATTTGGATCAGGCTATCAGCATGGGGCACCCGGCGCGATCATTGTTCTATCTTGAATATGTGCTGTGAAGCATCAAGTGGCCGCTGAGCGCACGCATCTCATGGAACAACAGGGCGCCCTCGGCATCCAGTTCTTCCGAGTGGCTATCCGTGGCATATCCATAACAGCGCATCCTGGCCCGTCGGGCTGCCTTGGCACCGGTGGCGCTGTCCTCAATCACCACGCAATCATTCGGCGCGATGCCAAAATGACGGGCAGCGTGAAGAAAGAGGCCAGGGTCCGGTTTTGCATGACCGATCGTATGAGCGGAAAATATGCGATCACCGAACCGTTTCCACAATCCCGCTTTACCCAATGTAATCGACATCTTTTTTTCACTGCCATTGGACGCGACACAATAGGGTATGGCTGCAAGGTCAAGTTGGTCCAGAATGTCGACAATGCCGTCAATGACCGGCACGCCTGCTTCCAGCCTTGTATAGACTTCGCTGTAGATCTCATCGATCCAGCCAGCGGGCAGCGCTGCTCCCATTCCGATAGCAGCCTGCATGACTTCAATCATCTGGCCGCCCATGAAGCGCTCCTTGCACTGCTTTGCAGACAGAGAAAGTCCGTAACGCGCAAGATTTGCGGAGATCACCGCATTGGTGGCCAATTCGCTGTCAACGAGAACGCCGTCGCAGTCGAAGATGACCAATAATGGCTGCCGAGAACTATTTTCCTTGTCGCGCATCATGCTTTCGGATCATCCGGCATGTTGTCGAAATCCATGCCAATGCGGGTATACGGGTGGGCAGGCAGCTTTGTGGGCACCGCTGTCATGGAGTCGTCCTTTTGTTTGTTCCGGATTGAACCCCTGCCATGGAACCAGCGGCCTGTCCACAGCGCGCGTTTGCGCAGCTTCTGACTGCTGATGCGGCCTGCAAGGCGGGAAGCGTTAGAGCGCTTCATCATCAAATGGTAACATTTGATGGCGAAGCGCTCTAGCGCAACGGCTGCATCATGCCAACGGCCAGTTGCCAGATATTGTGACAATGAAACCCAGATACTGGGTTGTCGGCCAGCAATTCAATCTTCAGCATTTCGCCAGCTGCAAATTGCACCATGCTGCTTTAAAACCGGTTGGCACGAAAGGGATGCAGATCAATGGAGGGATCGTCTCCAGCGACAAGCTGGCAGATCAATTCAGCTGTTCCAGCTGACTGTGTCAATCCGAGATGGCCATGGCCGAATGCATAAAGAACGTTTTTGCTGCGCCGGGACGACCCTATGACGGGCAGAGAATCCGGCAAAGACGGACGAAAACCCATCCATTTCGTGCCGCCTTCGATCTCCAGGTCGGGAAGGAATGCCTTTGCCTTGGCCAGCAACAGGTCGGCCCGCCGAAAATCGGGAGGTGCGGTAAGTCCGCCGAATTCAACAGCCCCGCCGACGCGTATGCCGCTGCTCAGACGTGAGACCACAAATCCGTGCCCGGAAAAAGTGATTTGCATGCGCAGGTCGAATTGGGCGTTGGGCAGGGTTGTGTTGTAGCCGCGCTCGGTTTCCAGTGGTATCCGGTCGCCCATGCTGCGCGCAAGCCTGTGTGACCAGGCACCGGCGCAGATAATCGTCTTGGCCGCCGAAACGGTTTGTCCGCCGACACATTCAACGGTGGTGCCCCTGGCATCGACTGAAATGGATTTGGCTTCTGCAATTTCGATCCTGCCACCCCTTTGACGAAAGGTGTCGGCAATGGCCAGGGCGTAATCCAGCGGGTCCGCTATGGAATACCACTCGGGTGTCAGGGTCGCCGCCACAAAGCGTTTGTGCAGACCGGGCTGAATATCCGATATGACATAGGCGCCATGAATATGTTCGAAGGGAATATCGCAGCCTGCGCGCGCATCCCAAAAGGGCAGGGACGCCTCAAATTCTCTGCGGCTTTCGTAAACCTGCAGATTGCCCTTGTGTCGCAGCATGTCGCCCGTGCCGGTCTTTTTCAGGAACGGCAGCAGCGCTCGTTTGGAAAGTCCCATCAGGTCGGTTTGAGCCCTTATGCCGCGTTCCAGTCTCCGCGGTCTTGAGGCCAACAGGAAACGCAGCATCCAGGGTGCCATTTTCAGCGCATGGCGTGGCGGAATGGAAAGCGGTCCGAGAGGATCAAAAAGCCATTTGGGTGACTTGCGAACGATATCGGGTGTTGCCAGCGGTATGATGTCGGAAAATGCAAAGGCCCCCGCATTGCCGCGTGAAGCCTCTGCGACAGGCCCCTTCCTGTCCAGCACCACAACGCCGTAGCCTTGTTGCTGCAATAGGAATGCCGTGGAAAGCCCGACGATGCCTGCGCCGACCACAATTATGTCGGTATGCAATTTGTCCCGCTGCGCCATGGTTGCAATCAAAACCCATTCTGTTCCGGCAAAACGACTGAAAGCAGTGCGTTGCTGGCCCCATATGCATTGAAACTGCTTAATATTCAGGTGCTTGGCAAATATATTGTTTTATAAAGTTCGTTTTTTTTAACCCGACTTGTCCTTGGAAGTAAATGACAGTGCTTTTAACCATTCCATTTAAGATGGGACTGCAGCAGGAGGGTAACACCGAAGACGGGCGTACCCCTGCAAGATGCGGCTTCTTGAAGATGCCAAAATTTTGGAAAGTGGCCCGGGCAATTCTGCGGCACGCAGGGGTGCTTCAACTGAGCTTTGCCGGGGAAATCATCTTTCCCGATGGCCGTCAGCCAGGAGTTTCAGCCTGTGCCTTGATGTCACGGTAATTTTCTGCCGCCCGCTTTTGACAAGTCCATTGTGTTCCCAGGCGCTGAGAAGCCGTGAGACCGTATGCAACGTCGTCCCGGTCATTTCGGAGATATCCTGACGCGAAATCGGCAGATCGATCAACAGACCTTCATCCGTCTTGATGCCGGTCTGATTGGCCAGTTTCCAAATGGCATTCGCGACGCGCTGTTCCACCCGTTCGGTTGCCATTTCGACGATCCGGTCCTGAGCCTCCTGCAGGCGCGAGCCAACGGTCTTGTAAGTGTTGCTGGCAAAGGATGGATATTTTTCCACGGTTTCCTGCCACAGGGATGAGGGCCACGCCAGGGCGATGCAGTCTACCGCCGCGATGGCATTGGCGGGATAGCTATCGCGGCCCAGGGCCTGTGCGATCCCGAACAATTCTCCACTCGAAATATATCTGGCGATGATCTGCTCGCCATCAGGGGCCATGCGCACCACCCTGATGTGTCCGTCCAGCAGAAGAAAGAACGATCGGGCTGGATCGCCCTGGTTGAAGACCGCTGTGTTCTTCTCATAATGCTTTGATTTGGCATGGGAAAGCAGGCTGCCAAGTGCCTGGCGCTCTATTCCGACAAAGGGTGGCAGATCGGCGATCAGGGAAACGTCAAGCACGGTCCGGGAAACCTCTTTTGAGTTTGTTGCAGATCAAATTCGCGGCCCTTGACCAGTGTTATTCATGCGCCACCAAAAGGTGTTACCATGAAAGGGTACATTATGCGCAAGAGATTATGGATCGCAACACTGCTGACTGCAGGATTGCTGGGTGTTATGCCAACCGCCAATGCCGCGGATATTGAAGTGTTGATGCTGAACAAAGGTGAAAAGGGTGGAATGGTTTTTCAGCCTGATCTGATCATGGCCGCACCGGGAGATGTCATCACATTTGTTGCAACGGACAAGGGGCACAATGTCGAGTCGATTGACGGCATGCTTCCCGACGGTGTCGAAGAGTTCAAAAGCAAAATGAACAAGGATTACGTGCTGACGGTCGAAAAGGATGGCGTCTACGGGGTTAAATGCACCCCTCACTACGGCATGGGGATGATAGCATTGATTTCTGTTGGTGAGCCGACAAATATCGATGCAGCCAGAGCCGTCAAGCAAAAGGGCAAGGCCAAGTCGCGTTTCCAGGATATTTTCGCAGAATATGACGCTGCGAAATAATCTGACCAAAACTTCATATGCAAAAAGGGTGGGCCACAGCGGCTCACCCTTTTGTGTTCCAGGGAAATATTGAATCATTCAATCTGCTGCAGAAAAAATGCGGATACATGTTTCCGTCAAATCAATGAAAGCCAGACATGCTCTAATCTCTGCCCAGCATGGAACCCCACCATTGATTGATCAGTCCAAGGCCAAAACGGCGCACGTCGTCCCTGACCAGTCTGAAACCCAGATGGGTCGGCGGTGCGCCGACGGAACAGCCGCCGCCTTTGGCATCCTGGACGAAGTAGGTGATATAGGCGCGGTGCTGGCCTTCGGCGATCCGTACACCGCAATTGGCGGTTCCGTCCGCTCTGACCTTTCCATCCGGACCGATGGATGAACGCTGGTAGCAGGTTTGCGTCCACTCCCACACATTGCCGGACATATCGTAGATGCCATTTTCATTGGCGCCAAAATCCCCATGTGGTTTGACGGGCAATGTCTGTTCAGATTCCAGATCGGCATATTTCTGATATTTGAGCAGCCAGCGCAGAGCAGGGTTTTCCGGGTCTTCTCTGGCGCCAAGGGAATCGTCAACGAAACGACTGCCGGCGGCATAGGACCACTCCTCGTCAGTTGGCAAACGCCATTTGACATTGGTCTTGGTACTCAGCCATCGGGCGTATTCCAAGGCATTGGTGAAGCTGATGCCGGTGACTGGATGGTCCGGTTTCTGGGATCGGTTCGCCAGCGCCTCGCCGCATGCGCCTTCGCTAACGCAGCTTCGGTAGGCTTCCACTGAAACCTGATACTTCATGATATCAAAGGACCGGGGCATGGAAATGGCAAGCACAGGGGCGTCTGCGGGAACACCGCTGCGCAGAAATTCACCGGACGCACGGTATTGATGCATGCCCGATGACACAGTCACCAGCTCGGGTAAGGGGACTTCCTGTGATACGACGATGGCCGTCGTTGCCAGGTATAATCCCGACAGGACGGCCGCTGTCTTTGCGTTGAAAATTGAATGCATGACCTTGCTCCACATGAGGCGGCGCGCCGCCAAGGCAACGCGCCGCCGAAAGGCTGGGATCAGACGATTATGGCAGTGCTTTTTTACTGATATGCATGTCGCCATAGGCCGTTGGCGCAACGACCTGCGCCATCAGGTCATTGTCCCATTCACCTTCAACAACGACGTGCGCTGTGGCGCCGAGATTGACCGCCTCGATCAGGTTATGGTTGACATAGGCATAGACGCCGGGCTGGCGGAACGTGTAGAGCGCTGCACCAGCGGATCCCCCACGGATGAACCAGGTTTCAAGATCGCGTTCCGGCGGATTGTTGAACTTGCCGGTTTCCCAGACAAGATCGCCGTGACCACCGATCAAATGGGGCCGCGTATCGCGATTGGCCTGCGAATGCACAATCAGGACAGTCTCGCCGACCTTCGATTTCAGGGCATTGTCACCGGTCAGAGCGCCGGCTTTGCCGTTGAAAACGACATGGGTCGGGATCAGGCCATTCATCACCTCGACGGTGTCGCCGTAGGAACTTCCAGCATCTTCGAAGCGCATGTAGTCGCCGTTTTCATCCTTCGGAATATAGAAGTCGTTTTCACCGATATAGTAGACCTTGTCATAGCTGACGGGTTCGTTCTTCTCGTTTTTCAGGCCATCGCGCGGCAGGATCATGATCGCTCCACTCATGCCCGATACGACATGCCATGGGATCATCGGACCGCCGGGTGCGCAATGGTAGACAAATGTGCCTGGCCGTGTTGCCTTGAAACGCAGAACTGTCTTTTCACCGGGGTTGACCAAAGTCAGCGCACCGCCGCCCAGACCACCGGTCGCGGCATGGAAATCGATATTGTGCTGCATCAGGTTTTCAGGCGGATTAAGCAAAGTGAGTTCGACGTAATCGCCCTCATGAACCACCATCAATGGTCCGGGTATGGAGCCGTCAAACGTCATGCCCTGCATCATCGTGCCATCATCGTCAACTTCAACTTCCTTCTCGATGATGGTCATCTCGAATTCGACAACGGAGGGGGGCTGGGTCGAAACCTGTTCATGCGCATGCACGAAGGGTGGGGCAACCAGCTCCACTTTGCGGCGCGGCATATTGGCAAGATCAACCTTGGCCCCAACAGGCGTCATCGTTTCAGAATCTGCGGAAGCCCTTTGCACGGCAATAGCAGGAGCGGCGGCCGCAAATGCGGCACCCATCAGCGCGGTACGGCGTGTAATCATATCTTCTCTCCTTGATCAGCCTCTCAAGTGAGCTGATAGGGGGAGAATAGTTTGTTACGAAAAACGTTCTTTGTTCCGTATCAAATAGGAATAACTATATTGCGGCTCTTTTCCCTGGTTTGAGGGAAAGTTGCGGGTTGGCAATGAAGGTGCGTTGCGGTTTTGCCATAGTCTTGCTGCCATGGACAGCTGGCCATGGTTTGTTATGAAAGCTTGATCGTCCAAAGGCGGAATGTCAGCATCAAAACGGCCAGGAACACGGCAAGTGAGCCCAATATCGCAAGCGGCTCCATCGACATATTGTCGTAGGTCACGAAAGTGATTCCGATCACCATGACAGGAAGGCCGATGGCCAGTAGCATTGCAATGATCCATGGGATATTGCCTTGCCCGACCTGCGGAAAATTGCGGAACACAAAGCCCGTAGACAGCAGGCCGAACCATCCGATGATCGCCAGATGGGCATGGGCAACGGCGGCCGTATGATCACCTGAAATGGCCATATAGAGGCCGCCGGCCATGGCGATTGATGCATAGAGAACCGACATGCGCAGACAGAAGATCGCGGCTGTACCCATTTGTAGTCCTCCCCGGTAAAAATATGATCGAAAATCAACATACATGTTTCCGTGAGCGACAACGATTTATCTTTGTGGAATTCGATCGATATGCACAGCGCGTGTATGCAACCGTGCGTTCGATCAGGCTGCGCTGCGGATATGATCGGCGAGGGCCGTGTAATAATGGTTCGCAGCACAGCGGTCTGCCTGCAGGCGGCTGGCCAGTTTTTGAAAGAGCAGGGCGCAGAAGGGATCGTCATGCCCCTCTGAAATCTGGAGGGTGCGTTTGTCTCGATAGTTGCCCAGAAGATTGCCATCCAGTTCGATGCCGGTGACAGAAAAACCGTAATCATGGGCGCCCACGTCTCCCTCCAGCAGAGCCGTTCCGGTGCAGAATGTGACTTCGATGGTACCGACCGACAGGGGAAGTTCCTCAAAGGAATATTCAGTATCAAACATGCACTTGTTCCCCTCGCGGACTCTTCTTATCAAGACAAATGGCCATATCTATCATACCAAAATGGTATATATTCTTCAATGCCAATTGGGGAATACTCTGCTTTCGGTTGGAAAATCAGCCGGTTGACAACTCTCTTTGATTCAGATTCTCAGAGCCGGATTCGCCATCAGAGTGAAGATTCACTTCCAGTCAATCACACGTGCGGCAAAGGACACCGAGACACAGGACAAAGGCGCTGGTATCATGCACCATGAACAGGTTCGAGGCCGCCCCCGAGCGTCAGGAAATGAGAGAGGACATGCCCAATGCTGGTTGATACGCCCCTTTGTGATTTTGGATGGAAAGCACCGCAATTTACGCTGCGTGATCCGGATGGAAATGCCTGCAGTCTTGACCAGGCGATGGGTGAAAAGGGACTGCTGGTGGCCTTTATCTGCAATCATTGCCCCTATGTGAAAGCAGTGATTGATCGTCTGGTTGAAGATGCGATTGCCCTGCAGAAAGAAGGTGTGGGCGTTGTGGCCATCATGTCGAACGACTATCGGAGTTACGCGGCGGACAGCCCTCAACGCATGAAGGAATTTGCCGCTCAGCATGGATTCACCTTTCCCTATCTGGTCGATGAGGACCAGAGTATAGGAAAGGCTCATGGCGCCGTGTGTACGCCGGATTTCTTCGGCTTCAACAACAGGGGCGAATTGCAATATCGTGGCCGGCTCGACAGTGCCGGCATGCGCGATGCCACCGACCGGGTGCCGGAGTTGCTCGATGCCATGCGCATGGTCGCTGCCACAGGAAAAGGCCCGCAGGAGCAGAGCGCGTCCATGGGATGTTCGATCAAGTGGCGCGCGGAATCCTGACGGGCTTTAATAGGTCAAGCCAGCGGCGCAACAACGCGTTCCATTGAGCCGTTCGCCCGGTGAAAGGCAAAGCGCGCCACCATTGCGCTATATAGCGTCATCTGCGCCCAGTCGACGCCGTGACGATCCAGGCGGTCAAGCGCCTCGTGGATCCGCTTGCTCACTGGTGCCGACACCCCATCGGCCTCATCAAACACCAGTTTCAGGGCTGCCGTGTCATTTGCCTTGCCTGAGGTCAGGGCGGAGACAATCAGCGGATAGGCTTCATCGGCGCTGACGCTGATGGCCAGAAGTGTCGCCAATGCCACAAACCCGGTTGCTTCAAGCATCGTCAATTGTTCGTCATCAAGGCTTGCCTTGATGATGCGGTAGCTGTTGATGAAGCGCAAAGTGCGCCTTGGCGATCCATCAAGCGTCTCGGCGATCTCTTCAATGAACGCTCTTTCCTCAGTTGTCAGGTCGAGGGACACCGCTGATTGCTGGTCAGGCGAGGTCGGCACGGATGTGCCGGGATCAACAATGGATTCGAGCGCGGGTACGCCTGGCCCCTTGCCCGTCGGCTCCGGAGGGTGCTCCATATCAGCGGCAGAAGACGGGTCTGCCGGATTGCGCGATGTTGCCTTCTCCGGCCCCATGCGGTCACGCAGTATCTGTCTTGTACCATCGGGTTCCATGGCACGCACCCAATAGGGCAGCTGAAAGATTTTCTCCAGATAGTCACTGGCTGTTGCCGTGCCGTCTGCACCGCTCCCTCCGCCCAGAAGTCCGGCATATTCGGTTGTCAGAGATTTGCGCAGCCAGCGCACGTCAACGGCGACAAATACGACGAACAGCGGGAAACTCAGGAGCAAATGGATTGCCTGCAGGACGTTGATGACCTGTTCCGGCGGGCAACGGTCCAGATCGTCGATATAGAGTACAATGCGCTGAAAAACCGCTTTTGGCTGGCTCGGCACGGCGCTGATTTCCTGAAGCGTATCCTTTTCCGAATCTTCCAGAAGGTCGCCGCTTTCCGAAATCAATTGCTCAATGTGTTTTGCGAGCAGCTGGCGCTCTTCAGCGGCATCTTGCGTCTCTCCGTCTCGGGTCATCAGAGCGCTGAGTTCTTCAAAATCCTTGCGAACAATTGCTGCAAAACTCAACTGTTTTGAATATTCCCCTCCCATCACCCGATCGCGAACAAAGCGCAGAACTTGGCCATCGTCCGTTTGGTCATGGTAGGCGCGGGCCGCTGCCATGGCCTTTGCGGTGGCCTTCGAAAGCTGTTCACGTGCCTCCTCAGCCGCGACCTCAGCGCGTGCCAATTCCTTTTGAGCCAGTTCTTCCCGCTCTCTTTGCACCGCGCTTTGCTGCTCGATTTGCTGTTCGAACCGGGAGCGGAAACCTTTGATCACGGACATGGCCTTGCGGGTGTGGCCGGCGGCCCATGAAAGGGCCAGCGCCACGGGAGCAAAGACACCGGAGATTGCCGCGGCGATCGGTGACAGGCCGTCATTGATCCGGTCTGCCAGAAAAGCAAAGAGCGGGGGCAGCACCACGATACCAAAAGTGATTGTGATGACTGCCGCAGGCAGGGTCAGAGATCGGACGACACCGGACCGCAGGGTTTCGAACCGGACGAGTTCTCCGTCGAGCCCCTTTACAGCCGACGCAAGATCCTCAGTGCTGTCGCTGAGATCCCCCAGTCCGAGCGTCTGAGCCGCATTTTTCATCGCCGTCTTCTGGTCGGCATCGTGGAAAACCTGCTCCCAGGCCGATTTTGCAAAAGTGGCAGGCTCCTTTTCCAAGGCACTGCGTTTTTCAGCCAATTCCTGCTCTGCTGTCTCCAGTCTCTTTTCGGCGTCCTGTTTCTCCAGACGCTTATCAACCAATGTCCTGACAGCCTCGACGGTCTGCTTTTTCGCTGACGTGAGCTTCCTGAAGACCTTCTCGGTTTGGGGAATGCTGTTGTGCGCCTTTGCCCAGCCATCCAGCGACGTGAAAATATGATCGACCAGGCTCGCCCACAGATTGGTTTCCGCATAATGCCAGGCGTTAAAACGAATTTGGACAATGTGTTCCAGGAAGGATATCTCGTTGTCGTTGGTATCTTCAACATCAGCGTTTTTTTCAATAGCGCTGACGCGGTTCGTCCGCCTGTTGATTGCCTGATGGACCAGCTTCATGAAAAAGGACTTGCCCGATCCCCAGTCGCCGAACACGCCGACGGCCAGCGGCGGATGGAAATCTCTGGCACATATCATGGCGGCAAAAGCCTCGGCCTCATTGCCTGCGCCAGAGCGGTCAATTGCGTCCTCGCTCCACGGGTCGTCGGCCTGCAAAACAGCGATTTCATCGGCACGCCGGATAGCGGCAATTTTCGTTTCCAGTTCGTCTCTCTTCAGCTCCAGATCAGCCAGAATCTTGTCCCAGGCATCCTGGTTTTCCTCCTTCTCGGCGTATTCGAGACAATAGGCCGCGATGGCTTTGATGGCCTGCTGCCTATCCACTAGAGTATCATTGAGAATTCTGTTCACATCTTCAAACAATGGTTCGTCGGTGGAGGTGAAGAACGAAAATAAGACGTGACGCAAGCCAATATACTCATCTTTGCCTGAGGTCATCTTCCTCAATTGGCTGGCGCGTTCAAACGCCTGATAGAGACCGACTGAAACGGGTGTGTCCGAAGAATTAATCCGGAGTTTGTCCTCTTCTGAGACCGGGTCAAATCCAACAAGCTCAAAGAGATCGCCAAAGGCCGTGGCCGCAGTGTCTGATAAGCCTTCTTCGAAGTGGGTGGTTGAAAGAAATGTTAGCGGTGTTATTTCAAACAAGCCATTACCGCCATCTGACAGGAAGCTATGACTTAAAACACTGGTCAGTGCCTTGGACAGTTTGAATGCCCGCAGGTCTTTTATCGTATAGGTTTCGACAGAGGATTGTTGCGTTGCCATTGCTGATCCACCCGGTCATGCACCATCAGATTGCGACCATGATGCAGCAAATCACTCTGGCGTGCAAATGACCGGAATGTTCCGTCAGGTCTTGTAGGACGGATCCGTGCTGTCGAGCATGCTTTTGAGATAATCGAAATGGGCAAATCCGGATTCCCGGACAGCGTCCCAGCCTGCCGCGGTCTTTTCGGCCAATTCATCAATCATGACGTTCAGCGGCTGGCTGGTGGAATAGGCCAGCACCATGGTTTTGGCTGCCCGCTCGAGAAAATAGAGATCCTCAAAGGCTTCCGCCACGTCATCGGGGCGAGCCCAGCCAGCCAAAGCGGAGGAAGGAAGGCCTCCGCAAGCACCACCTTCTCATGGCCCATGTCGAGGATCTGATCAAGCCTCGAGCGAAACATGTCGCTCTGACCGGTTTCCACGACGTACCGAAAATTCAGTGCAGCCTCCAAATCAACGTTTTGCATTAGTGAATCACATCACAAAACACAAATCAAATTGCAAGGAAGCCGCACCGAAGAACCCGATATCCTGCAAAAACGAATACTTCCAAAGCTTCGTTCCATGAGTGAATTCAGATGGTTAGGAATTCTTCTCGGACGTCTCATTCACCCATTCTTAGGGAACAGCTTTCTCGTTCTTTCCAAAATCCTTGATGTACGACAACGACATTTGATCAGAGATCGTTATCGTGTTTGTGCCCAGCCGCACGGGAAAGGTCCATGTGGCACTCAGTCTCGGTCTGGCTGCCTGCCCCAGAAAGGCCGTTGTCCACGGCTTCAACGGCAGCCCTGCAGCAAGATCACTTTAACCGCCTTTCCTTCTTGCTTGACGTCAATAATCCCAAGCTCGAGAAGTGCGACCTGTCTTCGGATGATTGCGCCAATGATACTTGGATTCTCTGGATTGTCAGGGTTGCCAAAAAGCGGATATTCGATTGCCTTTTTGTATATCTGAACCTCTCCTGATTGAAGCACGTCAAAATTGCTGGTTCCATCTGGCAATTTTGCTCCAGAACTCAGTGCATGATGTAAATCAAGGACAAATGGTTCTATCCCCAAAGAGGCAAAAGCCTTCAAAATGATCTTTTCATAGAATGCATTCTCTTGCGCCCGGCCATTTGTTGATCTGCGATTTTCAACATGAAATGTGCAATGGTCATATTCATTCAGGATATCTACATATGCATGATCGCCGAGAACAGCGATATCAGCATCGGGTAGAGCTCGTGTAGCCTCCACAACGCCCTCGTTGCGCCGCCAGGTATTGAAAACGGCTTCCGTCGGCGAGGCGGCAAATTCAGCAGCGCCATCGCCAGCTGTCACACCCTCTATCTGAATTGCCCGGTTATTGCAGTCTTCCTTGATCCATTCGGGACCAGGCGGCCAGTTGAACAGTTCTTTCGCCGACTTAGCCGAATGGGCAGCAAGCGCAGTCGCGACAGTTTCAATGTGACCCCATGCGTCGCAGGCCCCGTTCAGACCCAGTTCGGGCACCATCAGGGAGCGCCATCTCTCAAATTCCTTTGCATAGGCGTCATATGCCTCTGGATTATCGGCCTTTTTGTCGGAGAACACCGACGAGACCGGTTCATCCTTGTCAAACTGCAACTGTGCGACGACCGGCCCGCGCTTAGGGCTTTCGTAAATCATCTTGCCTTCACCGCGCCGCTCGCCTCCAGCAACCGAAAACACCCCACGAGCGCTGTCCGAACCCTGAACATAGACCTTGTCGCCCGCCATACGGCCTTGATGCATTTTTCCGATGAACTGCATAAACCAGACGCCCGAAAGGTTTTCGTAGAGGACGCCTATTCCGGTGCCTTCGGCTTTGCCGTCGATGCATCCTCCAGTCCAGATCACTGCAAACGTAGGCTTTGCGGAATAGGAGAAATTCAGAATGCACCCATTTTGATCTGGGAATGGGTGCATCTCGCGGGCGTACGCAAAAGAAGTTGCCGCGGCGAATAAGACGCCGGCCAAAATGAAAACTCTCTTTAATTGCACTGATTTCTCCCTGTTTGTCTGCCGTCAGAACATTTGGCCAAACTTGTAGCTTGGATTAGCGGGTTTTAGGCCTCGCTTCGGGGTGGATATTGCGCAGCAAGTTTGCGATGCTGCAAACGTTGATGTTCGATGGTCTGTCGATTTATCGATAGCGGATGTTCGTGGCGGCTCTACCTAGGTGGAGCGCTGAAAACGCAAAGCGGCTGATCTATGTGACAAACTTCAAGAGTCGTAGCCTTACCGTGTAGAACCCAAGCCCCATCGTGCTTTCCCTAATTCCAAGGAAATTATTGCGCCATCATCAAAATACCCTCTAGTCGCCAATGATCATTGTCTCCCACTATAAATCCCAGGCAGGTTCTTCTGGCGCTTACTTAGAATATCCAATAGTTTAGGTTTCGACAGAAGGTTCTTTCGTTGCCATTGGCGATCCACCCGGTCATGCACCATCAAGTTGCGGCTATGATGCCGCAATTCACTCAGCGTGCAAATGACCACATCGATCTGTCAGGTCTTGTAGGACGGGTCCGTGCGGTCGAGCATGCTTTTGAGATAGTCGAAATGGGCAAATCCGGATTCCCGGACAGCGTCCCATCCTGCCGCGGTCTTTTCGGCCAATTCGTCATCCATGACATTCAGCGGCTGGCCGGTGGAATAGGCCAGCACCATGGTTCTGGCTGCCCGCTCGAGGAAATAGAGATCCTCGAAGGCTTCGGCCACGCTCTGTGCTGCAACGGAAATGCCGTGATTGCCCATCATCATGCTGCCGTGATTGCCGAAGGCCTCGGCAATGCGTTTGCCTTCCGCCACGTCATCGGCAATGCCGCCGAAATTCAGATCAATGGCGCAACGGTTGTAAAACCGTGCAGTATTCTGATCGATGGGCTTGATGGAAGGATCCTTCAAAGTGCACAGCGTTGTGGCATAGGGCGCATGGCAATGCAGCAGCACGCGTGCCTGCGGCACCGTGGCGTGAACAGCGCCGTGGATGGACCAGGCGGAGGCATCCGGTGCATCGGGGCGATTCATGGTATCCTCATCGTCGGCATTGAGCAAAAGCAGATCGCTGGCCTTGATGGTGGCAAAATGCTGCCAGCGCGGGTTGAGAAGAAATCTCTTGCCGTCAGGGCTGACGGCAGCCGAAAAATGATTTGCAACAGATTCGTGCCAGTCAAAATGTACCGCCAGCCGAAATGCGGCAGCCAGATCAACCCGCAACTGCCATTCGGCACTGTCGCGATCCAATGAATTCGTCATGCGTTCCTCCAAGTTTCAGGCCGCAGCATAGACGGGTTGCTGCAATGTTTGAAGTACCCGACTTCAAGGTGCGAAAGATTGCAGAAGATCGCGCGCAAAAGTCCCGTTAGCGAAGTGAGCGGACGCAAAGTTCACACCATACGCCATGAATCCGGTTGACGACGCCTTGGCATATTTGCAAAGCCTCATTCATGAGAAGCCCGGATTTGCTTCTTCAAACCCGGCACGGAGTTGATATGATGGCTGATAGTGACGTGCCGGTGAATGCACCGCATCCTTCTCACAGTCTTGCCGAAATCACACCGGTTTTCGGCAGGATTGGCATCCTGTCCTTTGGCGGCCCGGCAGCGCAGATTGCCCTGATGCATCGCATGCTGGTTGAGGAAAAGGGCTGGCTGTCCGAGAAGCAATTTCTCAATGCCCTCAGCTTCTGCATGCTCCTGCCAGGGCCAGAAGCCATGCAACTGGCAACCTATGCCGGTTGGCGGCTGCATGGCGTTGCCGGCGGCCTTGTCGCGGGACTGCTTTTTGTCGTGCCGGGCGCTGTGGTTATTGCAGCGCTTGCGGTGATCTATGCGATGCTTGGCAATGTGCCGCTGGTTGCGGCGCTGTTTCTCGGCATCAAGGCAACCGTCGTGGTGATTGTGATCGAGGCATTGCTGCGCGTGTCCAAACGGGCGCTGAACCGACCGGGCCACTGGGTCATCGCCGCATTGGCCTTTGTCGGCATATTCTTTCTGCAATTGCCCTATCCGTTGCTCATTTTTCTGGCGGCGCTCTATGGCTTTTTCACCAGTTCCAGGCCGGTGCAATCGTCAGGCAAGAAGCAAACCATCACGGTGGCGCCAGTTAAAACACTGATGACGGTGCTGTCCTGGCTGGTGATCTGGTGGCTGCCGCTCCTGCTGGTGGGAGCCTTGTCCGGGCAGCCGATCCTCAGCCAGTTGGGGCTTTTCTTTTCGCGCTTGGCCGTCGTTACCTTCGGCGGTGCCTATGCGGTGCTGGCCTATATGGCGCAGGACGTGGTGCACCACTATGGCTGGCTGACGGCCGGCGCCATGATGGATGGGCTCGGACTGGCCGAAACCACACCCGGGCCATTGATCCTGGTGACGGAATTTGTCGGGTTTCTTTCAGCCTACGGGCAGGGCGGTCTTGGCCTTGGCCTGGCTGGCGCTTTGGTGACACTATGGGCGACCTTCGCGCCGTGCTTCTTGTGGATATTTGCCGGCGCACCCTATATCGACTGGATCGGCGCGCAGCCGCGCCTGCAGGGCGCATTGTCAGCCATCACGGCAGCCGTCGTGGGTGTCATCCTCAACCTGTCGATCTGGTTTGCGCTGCATGTGTTCTTTCGCGATGTCACGCCGACCCGCTATGGGCCGGTGACCCTGTGGCAACCCGATACTGCCACACTCGACTGGCGGGTGATTGCGCTGGCCCTGCTCAGCGGCGCGCTGATGTTACGGTTTCACTGGAGCATTCTGCGGGTGCTGGGCCTATCAGCATTGCTCGGCGTGGGGCTGTCTTTTGTCGGCTGATACACGGTGCTGTGCTGTTTGGATATGAGGCTGATTTTGCTGGCAGATACGTCAAAGCTGCCATCGTCTTTCACCGACCGCGGGGTTTGTAACTCTCTCAAATGCTCTGCCTGAGCAGACGGAAATCAAATGGCTTTGCCACCGAGGGTTCGCATCGAATCAAACCATTGTTGGCGCTTTTTGTCATTGGCATTTTCCACCATTCCAAACAGTGAACTGCGGGCGGGTTTGATGCCGACCATCCCCAGAATATTGCGTTGCAGGTTTTTCAGGCTATGGGCGCGGAAATACCAGCGATAGGCAAGAACCGGCATGCCCATTGTTACTATGATCCGGGCGGATTTTCCCTTCATCAGGCCCCTGGGGAGAGATTTGTCCTGACTGGGGACAACGCCCGGACGAAAAACCTGTTCGATGAAACCCTTGAGCAGCGCAGGCATGGTGCCGCACCACAGGGGATAGATCAGCACGAGGTGGTCTGCGGCAATGCAGCTGTCCTGCGCTGCAAGCAGGCCCGGTGGGGTTGCACTGCGGCCGGCGTCCCAGTCCTGTTGACTGCGCAGCAGCGGAAAATCAATATGGGCCACGTCAATGATCGTGACGCTATGTCCGGCGGCCCGTGCGCCATCGCCGTAGGCATCAGCCAGTGCGTGGCACAGATGTCCGCCTGCCGGATCGGGGTGCCCCTGAATAATGGCGATCTGTTTCATGCTCAAAGTCCGTTGTTGACAAGTCCATTGTTGATGAACGGACCCGCAGGATAGCGTTCTCCTGGAGGTTCGGCTTTGACACAGCGCAAACCGGCATCGTTCCTGCCCTGCCTGCCGAGGTAGCTGGAAAATCCCTCCAGGCAGCCGGCCCAGCCCTTTTCATGCGCGGCAAGGACGTTCCTATCGGCCAGCCGCCGCTGGTTGATGGTGACCTCTCTGGTCGGCTGGGGAGGTTTTCCGGCAAGAAGCGTATGGCGGACATTTTCGGCACGTATGACAGGTTACGTCAGCTGCCAGCCTCTCCGGTCAAACGGTGCGATGTCGAAAAATTGCAGCGCAATCGCCAATGGCATGTCCTATCTGGTCATCGGGGTTGGCTTATCGTCCACGTGATCTGGCAGCAACAAACGGGTTTGCTGCCCTATTTCCTTGATGTAACCGAATACATATGGCAGAAATCGATATTAAAGCCTGCTGCATGACTCAGTGCAGGTTTGAAGGAGTTTCCGACATGGCCATTGACCGATGGTGACGATACTGCAGGTATCCCGGCAGGCAGGCGTTTCGACTGCAACGGTGTCGCGTGTCATCAACAATCCCGAAGTGGTAGGCATCAGGACACGGGAGCGTGTACAGGAGGTCATCCAGCGACTGGGCTACCGGCCCAATCTGGTGGCGCGGGATCTTGCCAGCCGCTCATCGCGCACGATCGGTGTGGTGATCAACAATTTCTCGTCTGTTTATTATGGTCTCATGCTGGAAGGTGTCGAGCTTGCCTTGCGGAAGGTTGGATACAAGACCATTGCGGAATCCAGTCAGGCAACCTCTGAAGGCGAGCGCCAGGCCTGGTTCTCGCTGCTTGACCGGCAATGCGACGGTGTTGTTATTCATTCGGACAATCTGGAAGATGATGAACTGGCCGTGCTTCTTGACCGGCAACCCACATCCGTATTGCTGAACCGCTACCTGAAAAGCCATGCGGACCGTTGTGTCTATCTGGACAATGTACAGGGCGGCCGCCTTGCGGCGGAATATCTGATATCGAAGGGGCATCGGCGGATCGCAACGATCACCGGCCCGACGAAATTCTATCAGACGAATGACCGTTTGAAGGGATTGCATGAGGGCCTGGCGCAGGCCGGCATCACGCTTGATCCCGATCTTGTCGCAGAAGGTGATTTCCACGAAGCCGGTGGCGAGACAGCCACGGCGCATCTGCTCGACACGCAAAAGCCGTTTACCGCGCTCTTCTGCCACAATGATGAAATGGCCGCCGGTGCAATGGAGACCTGCCGCCGGCGCGGCATCCGCGTGCCCGAAGAGATCTCCATTCTGGGTTTCGACGACGTCAATGTAGCAAGCCACCTGACCCCGAAACTGACAACGGTACGCCAGCCCTTGCGGGAAATCGGCGCTGCTGCCGGCATTCTGGCGCATTCACTGGCGACCGGCGAGGCTGCAAACTCAGGCTTGCAGACCGTTTTTGAAGCGGAAATAGTCGAAAGGGCAACGGTGATGGACGCAGCGCCGTAAGCCGATTGCTATCCCTTGTGGACGCCAAAATGACGATAGCGGCACTCAAACGTCCGGGGTTTGCTTAGTGGCGGCTATCTTTCAGTGATTTCTTAATACGCAATCAACCGGGTGCGAGATGAAGATTACTTCATTCAGGCTTCCGCCACCCCGATCACGCTACATCCTCCAGGTCCGCCAGCTGGGGCACAGGTGCGGCGTCGAAGAGGTGGACATATTCCGGTGCGATGGCGAGGTGGATGGTTTCGCCGGGCTTTGTTGCCGTGCGTCCGCGAATGAGGATGCGCACGATATGGCCTGCCAGGCGGGCCGTGATCTGGGTTTCTGAGCCGGTTGGTTCGACGACGGAGACGGTCGCAGGCCAGCCTGAATCGCCGATGGTGAAATGCTCGGGACGGATGCCGACCGTGACGCGGGACCTTCCCCTGGGGTCGCCGACCGGCAGCGGCAGTGCGGTTGAATCGGCAAGCACAAGGTTGGTGCCGTCGACGAGGTCACCTTCAAGGAAGTTCATCGGCGGTGAACCGATGAAGGCTGCAACGAACAGGCTTGCCGGATTGTCGTAGAGGTCGAGCGGCGAGCCTTCCTGCTCGACCACACCGCCATTCATCACCACGACCCGGTCGGCCAGTGTCATCGCCTCGATCTGGTCGTGCGTCACATAGATCGTTGTCGTCTTGAGGCGCTGGTGCAATTCCTTGATTTCGGAACGCATCTGGACGCGCAGCTTGGCGTCCAGGTTGGACAACGGCTCGTCAAACAGGAACACATTGGGATCGCGCACGATGGCACGGCCCATGGCCACTCTCTGGCGCTGGCCACCGGAAAGCTGCCGTGGTTTGCGGTCGAGCAGGTTCTCCAGTCCGAGAATCTGTGCGGTATTGTTGACCCGTTCTTCGATTTCGGCCTTGCGAATACGGCGCTGACGAAGCGCGAAGCCCATGTTTTCACGCACATTCTTGTGGGGGTAGAGCGCGTAGTTTTGAAAAACCATCGCAATGTCGCGATCCTTCGGCGCGATATGGTTGACCACGCGGTCGCCGATCAGGATATCGCCTCCGGTGATATCTTCCAGGCCGGCAATCATCCGCAACAGGGTGGACTTGCCACAGCCGGACGGCCCGACAAGCGCGACGAATTCGCCATCTTCAATATCGAGCGACACCCCGTGCAGAACCTCGACGGAGCCATAGGATTTTCTTGCATCACGTATCTGCACCGTACTCATTGAAACTCTCCCTTTGCACTCATGCGCTTTTCGCGTAACGGGCAAGCCGGTCAGGCCTGCCTTTGTTTTCCGCCAGCCGGCATTTCGCTGATCATGGTGATCAGGAAATCTCCGGTGTTTTTTTCGTGTTGTTTGACGATGTCGGCCGCCGCCGCAAAATTTCCTGCGCGCAACATGTCGCGAATGCGGCGGTGTTCTTCCAGTGCTTCATCAAGGCGGTTGTGCCGCGGCGGAATGCCGTGGCGCTGGGCCGACATCAGGCCATGCATGTTTTCCAATTGCCTGCGGCACCAGGGCGAGTGCGGACTGTCGCAAAGCGTTTCGTGAAACGCGTAGTTGAGGTCCGCCACCTTTTGATAATCCTCACGCGCCAGGGCCTCGGCATAGGCCTCGATATTCTCATCAAGCCGGTTGAGGCGCTCGGCATCGAAGTCCGATGCGCCCAGTTCAATCGCAAGGCCACAGATCAGGCCGCGCAAAGCGCTGATTTCCCTGATCTGTTCGGTGATCAGGCCTTGCACAACAGCACCGATATGGTTCTGGACTTCCAGCCATCCCTCTGATGCCAGAGCCCGAATGGCTTCGCGGATCGGCGTTTCGCTGATCCCCAGTGCGTCGGAGACTTCGCGGGTGGTGATGCGGTCACCGGGGCCGACGACGCCGTTGAGGATCATCGACTGTATGTGGTTACGGGCCACCTCGGCCTTGGTCATATATTTTTTTGGATTATTCATGGGCTCAATCCATTTTGCTCGAAAGGGCAGATGCGTCTGATCTATCCTTTCGTAGCTCCTTCTGCCAAGCCTGTAATAAGCCACTTCTGGACCAGGAGTGCAAAGACCACGACAGGCACAACCGTGATGGTTCCCACAGCCGTCAGTGCGCCCCAATTGGCGCCATTGACCGTATCGCCTGCAATGCCAGCGATCGCAACGGGAATGGTGGATGCATGCCGGTTGGTCAAAACGAGTGCGAAGAGCAGTTCCTCCCACGCCAGGATCATCGAGAAGATCAGCGTCGAAAGCAGTCCCGGAAGGGAAATGGGTATGATGATCTTGAACAGCGCTCCGTAGCGCGAGCACCCGTCGATCATTGCCGATTCTTCCAGTTCGCGCGGCAGCGAAAGAAAGAAGCTGCGCATCAGCCACATCACATAGGGAATGAGGAAGGTGCTATAGGCCAGGATCAGGGTGATATGTTTGTCGGTGAGGCCAAGTTTGCGTGCCACCAGAAACATCGGCACGGCCAGAGCGATCGGAGGCACGCCGCGTGACAGAAGAATGAGCAGGCCGAATGTCGCCGCACCGCGAATTCTGATCCGCGCAAGGGCATAGCCCGCCATGGCGCCCACCACGATGGACAGCAAACCTGACCCCGTGGCCACGATAATCGTATTGACAAGGCGGCGTGTGATATCGGCCCGCTGCATGTATTCGATGTAGGTTTCCAGGGTGGGGATGAAGAGAAACTTTGGTGGTGTCGTGAAAATGTCAACCTGTTGTTTGAACGACGTCAGGACCATCCAGTATATCGGAAACAGAAAGAGAATACTGACAGCAATGCCACCCATGACGCGCAGTCGGTGACTGGTGGACGTGCGCGTACGATGGGCTGTCGAGGGTGCAGGAGCGCTCAAAACAATTCCTCCAGTTTGCGGCTGCCGTAAAGAAACAGGCCGGTCAGCACCATTGTCACGATCAGCACGATCACCGCCATGGCCGCCGACTCTGCGAAACGCAACGAACGGAAGGCCTCTTCATAGATGAACAGATTGATGACGTTGGTCGCCTTGCCCGGCCCGCCATAGGTCGCGGCCAGAACGATATCGAACATTTTGACCGCGCCGAGCCAGCGAATGACAAATGTCGCGGCAATCACCGGAACCAGCAGCGGTACGGCAACGGACCACAGCGTCGACCACCAGTTGGCGCCGTCAATCTTGGCTGCTTCAAAGACATCCTTGGGCAGCGCAAGCAGGGCGGCCGTGGCGATGAGCACGATGAAGGGTGTCCAGCGCCAGGTGTCGATGATGATGACGGCTGCCATGGCAAGGGTCGGATCGCCGAACCAGTCCAGCGGCCCGATGCCGATGAAACCGAGCCAATAATTCAGGATGCCCCAGAGCGGGTCGAGGATCATGCGCCACATGCCGCCGGCAACGACAGGCGCAACGACCATCGGAATGATGAACAGCGCCCGGATCACGCCGCGTCCTGCCCATTCGGCATTGATCAGGAACGCGATGCCAAAACCCAAAACGACCTGCAAGGGCAGGGCGATGACCAGATAGACCATCGTCACCCTGAGCGATTCCCAAAAACGATAGTCGTCGATCACTTCAATGTAGTTTTCCCATCCGACCCAAGCGCCAGCGCCGAAACTGGATAGGTCAAAGCGCGAGAAGCTGATATCGATCGTGTAGAAAATCGGATAGGCAAGCATGACAGCAAGCAGCAGGATGGCCGGTACCATGAACGACCAGCGAACCAGCAGGTCACCGGTCCGCCCTCGACGGCGCGTGGGTGCTGCCCGCGTTTCCTTTGCCAATTCGGTGCTCATGGCTGATCCTCCATCCTAATTTGCATCTCGAAATATCCTGCCGCGCGCGCGCACCGGATCAAGCAGTGACCAGTCGCCCTGTTCCACCACATAGCCCTTTGGAAATGGCGGGCGGGCCTCCATGTTGATCGAGGCCATCACCCGGTCGTCGCGATAGTAACAGCGGGCCGCCGCCGCCTCGAGCACGCCGGCAAGTGTCTTGTGTTCGTTGCGGAAGTCCAACAGGCAACGGGCCTGCTCGGTGCGTGGCAGATCGATAAGCCGACCGTGGGCAAGCGTCTCGATTATGCGCAAGGCCTCGCCGATTGCGTCCCGGTCGCGGTCGATAGACCGCAGGATATCTGCAAAAATATCCGGATCGTCTGCACCCGGAACACCAAATTCCAGGCTCAGGGGAATCATGTGTCCGACAACACAACGAAGCGTTTTGCGCTCTGAATGCGAAAGTTCGTCGGAGGTTCTGTCTTTGCTCTTGGTCATGGCAGGCTCAATCGAACAATGTGTAGATACGGGATTTGATCTGGTCGGCGATATACAGGGCCAGCGCCTGGATCGTCGACGTCGGGTTGACGCCACCTGAGGTCACAAAAATACTGCCGTCGACAATGAACAGATTTTTCACATCGTGGCTGCGGCCCCATTCATTGACCACAGATCGTCGCGGATCCGTCCCCATGCGCGCCGTTCCCATCAGGTGCCAGCCGGCATAGGGCAGGGGCGCTTTGGTGGTGATGGTGTGGGCGCCGGCAGCCTTGAGGATTTCAATGCCGCGCGAAACGGAATGATCAAGCATCCTGCGTGTGTTGTCACTGAGCCGGTAGTCGATCTTTGCCGCAGGAATGCCATTGGAATCGCAGCGTTGCGGATCAAGGGTCACACGGTTTATCTCTTCGGGCAGGTCTTCGCATATGGAAACCATTCCCGCGCTGTGATCGAACAGGCGGCGGAACGCGGCGTGATGACCCGCGCCCCAGGGAACAAGTCCGTCATCCATTCCGGTGATGGCTGTGCGAACCGGACCGATGCCGCGCGAGAACTGGTAGCTATAGCCGCGCAGGAATTCGCGTGACAGGTCGGTCTCATAGAACTCCATGCTCCAGGTGCAGATCGGTGCGCCGCGATAGCCATCCATCTTTTCATCGAAATGGCCGCGCATCTGGGCATAGGGATGAAGCATCAGGTTCCTGCCGACCAGCCCGCTGGAATTTGCCAGGCCATTGGGGAAACGCTCCGAGGCCGAATTGAGCAGAATGCGCGGCGTGCCGATGCCGTTGCACGCCATGATGACAATCTCGGCCGGTTGAAAGACCTCCTTATTGTCCGCATCGAAATAGAAGACCCCGGTCGCCATGCCGGCTTCATTTGTCTCGATCCGGCTGACACGACATTGGGTGCGCAGTTCGACGCGTGACCGCAACGCTTCCTGCCAATAGGTGACATCAGTTGCCCCTTTGGCGCCCTGCGCGCATCCCGAGCCGCATTGACCGAGATTGATACAGGCCGCACGGCCATCATAGTCTTCGGTCAAAATGGCTGCGTCCGACGGCCACCAGTGCCAACCCAGATGGTTCATTGCTGTCCCGAATGTCTCACCCGTGCGGCCCATGGGAATGGGGGGCATCATGGCCTTCTTTTCAGGATAGGCCGGATCACCGGCAAGGCTCGACACACCCATCATGCGGTCATTGAGCGCATAGAAGGGTTCCAACGTGTCATAGTCGACGGGCCAGTCATCAGCAACACCGTCCAGGCTGCGCACCCGGAAATCCGATGGGTGAAGCCGCGGAAAATGCGCTGCATAGAAGACCGTGCCGCCACCAACGCCGTTGTAATTGGCGATCTTGATAGGTGAGGCGTCGTCATTGACCGGATAGTCAGCCGGCAGCCCGCGGCGGTTCGGACTGATGGCGTAATCTTCCATGGTCCTGGCTTCCCAGTCCCTGCCGGTGCTGGGGAAGTCTGAAGGCTTCGTCCAATCGCCTTGTTCCAGGCAAACGATGCGCATTTTCGTTTCAGCCAGACTCCAGGCGACAGCTGCGCCCGAAGCGCCAGCGCCTATGATGAGGACATCGACAGGGTCGTTCATGGCAGCTGTGTCTTTTTCCACATCAAGAGAGCTGGACATTTTCTACAACGCCAACCGGGGAATCGCCGTGCGTTTCGGCATGCCGAGTGTCGGCAACGGCGGGTATTTTGCAAGTGCTGCTTCAATCGGCTCGGTGCCCCAACCCGGGCGATCCGGAACGATCAGATATCCATCCTTGTATTCGGGCAGATGGGTAAAAATTTCTCTGTCCCAGGCAATCCTGTCGATATCGGTTTCCATGATGCGCATATTCGGTACGACAGCGCTGAAATGCGCATTCATCATGGTGCACAGATGACCATAGAAATTATGGCTTGCCACATTGATCTCGTGGGCCTCTGCAGCAGCTGCGATCTTCAGCGATTGCCACACACCGTTCCAGGGCGTGTCGATGATGGCGACATCAATCGCCTGTTCGCGGAAAAACGGCAGGAATTGCTGCAGACCGATCAAGGTTTCGCAGGAGGAAATCGGATGCCGGCTGTGCTGCCTGATATAGGCAAGCGCTTTCGGATCGAGTGTGTCGAGCTCCACCCAGAAAATATCGAGGTCTTCGATCTCGCGCAACATGCTAAGAAAACCATCGGTCTTACCGTTGAAATTCAGGTCAAGCAGGATATCCATATCCGGCCCGGCCTCTTCGCGCATGATCTGCAGATGTTTTCGCAGGTCCTTGCGGGTCTTGCGTTCGACATTGCGGCTTGGTTCATGCGGCCGACTGAAACCGGGAGACCAGCCTTCGATCCGATCTGCATCATCGTAGTGAAAAATGTTCGTCTTCAGGGCCGTGAAGCCCTTTTCCCCCACTTCGCGGGCGATCTGGCGAACGCCGTTCACATCGACGATGCCGGGTGTAAAATGTTCTGTGCGGGTGCGATAGGAAACGCAATGGGACCAATAGACCCTGATCTTGTCACGGACCTTGCCACCGAGCAGCACATGACAGGGAATGTCCAGCGCTCTTGCCTTGACGTCAAGCAGTGCATTTTCGAGGGCGCCCAGCGCCTGGCCGACGACACCGCCGGAGCCTGGCCTTGTGACATTGCGCAAATCTTCCCTGATATGCTCGTGATGCATGGCGCTCTGTCCGACAAGGCGATGGGCAAGCTCCTCTATGACGGTTGCAACGCCCGGTGAGCCAAAATTCTCGTCGAATTCACTCCAGCCAACGATACCGTCTTCGGTGGTGATCTTCAGGAAGTGGTAGTTGCGCCAGGAGTTGCTGCAAGAGAGAGTCTTGACCTCACTGACAATCGCTTTCGTCGGCATTGTATTCCCCAGTCAAAATCAGGCAAAGCAAACCTCTTGCATGCAGGCGATGTGGCGAACATCCACGCTGTTGCAATCCGCTCGGTGGCGCAATCAGAATTTGCTTGTTGCCGAAACCACAAGACGCGGTTTTTCCGCGTTGACAAAGCATGGGCGCACAGGCGCCCATGCTGTTTTGAAAAAGTCTACTTCAGGACTTTCGAGATTTTTGCAGCGGCGGTATTCAACGCTTCTTCCGCGCTGACCTGTCCGGCAAGGCCCCGTGCGATTTCGTCAGCAAGAATCTGCTGAGCGGCATCGGATTTGGGGCTGCGAATGCGCCACATCTGGCCATCTGCCGCCACTTCATAGGCGTTCTGCAACGTCTTGTAGACGGGACCCAACCATGGTTCGGCAGGCGCGCCATTCAATGTCGACTTGCGTGCGGGGAAAGACCCGACCAATGCGGCATTGATGCTTTCGCCTTCCTTGGACGTCAGCCACTGGATGAAGGCCCAGGATGCTTCCAGCTGTTCCGTCTTGCTGCTGATACCGGCAATCCAGATGCCACGATGTGCACCCGCCTGGGCGCTTCCAACGGGAAGAACCTGAATGCCAACCTCGTCAACCGTCAGTGTCGTTGATTTCGGGTCGACGGCTGTAGACTTGTAGACGCTGCCCCAGTTGAACATATTGGCAACGAGGCCCTGGCGGAATGCCTGCAGCGATTCTGAAAAACCATGCCCCAGCGCACCGGGTGGCGCATAGTCAATAAGACGCTTGTGTGCTTCCAGAGACTTTTGGCCCGTTTCATTGGCAAAGGCAGGTGCCCCCGATTCATCCAGCAATTGGCCTCCATTCGCATTGAGGATTGATTGCCAGATGGTTGGTGTCAAAGATTCGCGCACGAAATAGGTATCGACCGCCCAAACATCATCCTTGCCGTCTGCATTGGTGTCGCGCACCAGTTTTTCGGCATCACTGAAGAACTCGTCCCAGGTTTGCGCTGGTGTCGGCTCTGGCAAACCGGCCTGTTCATAAAGCGAACGATTATAGAAACGCAGCAGCATGTTTGAGCGAACGGGAACGGCATATTGAATGCCTTTCCATTCTCCCGCGGCCAAAGGCGCGGCGTTGAAATCGCCCCAGTCGTAATCCTCGTCAGTCAGCGCCGCGATTTTTTCACCTTTCAGATCCATCAAGGCACCAATCTCAGCCAGCTGAGGAACCCAGGGATCATCGACCAGCAGCACATCATAATCAGGATTCGGGCTGGTGGCGTCCAGCATCATCTTGGCCAGCAGTTCGGTGTAGGGAACGCCGTCAAAGGTGACATGCACATTGGGATATTTCTTGTTGAACTCCGGGACCAATGTGGTCTGCCAGGAATTTGCGAAGGCCTCGTTGGCCATGATCCTGATTTCAACGGGATTGTCAGCCGTGCCCAGTCCTTCCTGCGCCTGTGCAGGTACCAGCGGTGTCGCTGCCAGAATCAGGGACCCGGCGATCCCGGCAAGCACGCTGCGGCGTCTTGCCAATTTCTTGAATTGCATATGTGTCACGATTTCCTCCTCCATGACCGTTTCCGTTTTATATATTCTATAGAATATGGAATAACCCAAAGTTTCAGTCAAGGGACTTGCGGCGCAATGGGGCATTTTTTTGCCAGGCTGTGGAATTGTTATCGAGAGGGCACCGACAATCACAAGTGCCGGAGCCTGCCATGGCAGCCGTGAATGGTGCTGATATAAAAGACCGTGCACGGCAGCAGGATTCGATTTCAAAAGTATGCAATGCAGATTGACTGCAATGACAGGATTGTCTCTGTTGCCAGCATGGTTGAACCGCAAAGAGGTATGCTGTGGTAAAGTTAGGCACTATTTGCAGGCTGGTTTTCAAGCCCCTCTTACCAGCGGTCTTTTTGTCTGCAGCCCTTTTTCAGATGCCATTGGCTGAAGAACCCTGGGTTGTCGAGAAGCTTGATGGGGCTGAGGTTCCAGCCGACCCGGGTTCTCAGATCCTGCAGAAGGCGCCTGGAGGATTGCCCGATGGCTATGTAGCCGAGCATCCGGAAGGCGATATCGTCAAAGCCTGGTACGGCGATCCGACGCGGCGTTATGGGCATGGAATTTTGGGCGATGCCATCGAGGCCGGCGCGCTGCATGTCGAGATATCAAACGGCAAACAGCTCAGTCTCCAACTGCCTGAAACGGAAGTCTTCGAAGACCGAACGCCCCGCCTGGTGGATCTGGATGGCGATGGAGCGATCGAAATCGTCACGATCCGTTCCTCTGTCAGCAAGGGTGCATCGGTTACGATTTATGGTCTTGTAAACGGCGCGCTTGTACAGCGGGCGACCAATGGTTTCATCGGCCGTTCCAATCGCTGGCTGAACATTGCCGGAATCGCCAGTTTTGCCGGAGGTCAGGAACAGCAGATTGCCTATGTGGAGACCCCGCATATCGGCGGAACACTCTATTTCTACGCTTTTCGTAACGGCAGCCTTGTCCGGACCGGTGCAATGCAGGATTTTTCAAACCATGCCATAGGCACTCGGGAAATGCAGCTATCGGCTGTGGTGGACATTGACGGGGATCTGAGGATGGAGCTGGCTGTACCCTCTGACAATCGCCAGTCATTGCGTATCATTGGAACTGGGCAAAAAGGTCCCTATGAGCAAGCATCGATTAAGCTTCCCGCCCGCATCAGAAAACTGTTCGCAAGGCGCGGTGAGGGGAGTGATATCAACTTCATAGTTCTGCTTGATGACGGACAAACCTACCGCATCCGGCGGTAAAGCGTTTCCCCCGAAGGCGCAATCAAATCACCTCGGGAGATCATCGCTATTCTTCGTCGGTCTTGGCCGCTTTTTTCACAGCTGGCTTCTTGGCGGCCGGCTTTTTCGCGGCGGCTTTTTTTGCCACTGGTTTTTTAACGGCGGCTTTTTTGATCAGCGTCTTTTTCGCTGCGGGCTTTTTGGCAGCGGCCTTCTTGGCGGCCTCAGCATTGGAAACGATGAGATCTTCAGCTTCCTGTGCCAAACGCAGCGCTTTCAATTTGGCAGATTTCGTCCGACGCATATCGGCTTCGGTCGAATATTCATTCATTGCTTCGGCGCGTTCTTTTGCCGTCTGCTGAGCCTTTTTCAGTCTCAACGCAGCGCTGGCCCGCTTTTCTTCCGCGGCAGTATCCATTTGATGGCCCCTTTCTTCGGGTGTCGCTACTTAATACCCGTAGGAAAATCTCGCCACTGCTCTTGAGTGGTTCGCAATGAACATTCAGTTCCATCGCACGGGGGGTAATAAGTAAAAGGCCCCGCAGCCGTTTCAGACGCGGAGCCACAAGGCGCAAAGCGCCCCTTTAGACATCATGCATAAGCATCTCTATCGTAAAAACCGCCAGTACATCCGTGGTCGGCTCTCAATGAAGGACGCTCAAACGACAGCGAATTCAGGTATTCCCGTGTTCGCCGTCTGTGCAATCAGCCCAGATCTTTGATGTTGTCGGCAGACATTTTGCCGCTGCGCTGGTCGGAAACCAGCTCGTAGCTGACCTTCTGGCCTTCGCGAAGTGTGCTCATACCTGAGCGCTCAACAGCAGAAATGTGCACGAATGCATCTTTCGAGCCATCGTCAGGCTCGATAAAACCAAAACCTTTGTCGGTGTTGAAGAATTTTACGGTTCCGTTAGTCATCAGAATTTCCTCTAAAAGGAGTGTTAATCGCGCACTTTCACTTGAAAGATTGCGAAATAGGGTTGTTGCTCACATTAGTATGGGAAAATCTAAACTAAGCGGCGTACCGGCTCTTAGGGTAACACCAAACAAATGTATCGCATGGGACCTATATGGAGGATTTAGACTGAAATTGCAAGAGGTAAAGCGCCTTTCAGCAATGCATTCGCATTGGCCACCCGTTCAATTTACGGCGCTTGACCAAAAAAACGGAACGCGACCCAAAGGCCGGAAAGTACCAGATCACAAGGAATACTGGTGTCACATTGTCATGGATCAGCAGCAAAGTCGATGACCAAAGTTTTGGGCAAAAAAAATAATGCGTCAACCCTTAAAACGCGGACTCTTTGATCATTTTTGTGTCCGATTTGGCCCGATAATCTGTGGAACTGGCTCTGGATAGTCCTGTTGCCTATGATTCTCAGCCAGAAATAGCATAGGTTGCGAATGGCGCTGGGTCCGGTAGGGCTGAGGATGACTGGTTTGGGCACCAGACATTCTATGCGGGGCGCCAGACCTTGCCAGAAATTGGAACGTACCTGAAACTGGGACGTGTCTGAAACTGGGACGTGTCTGAGAATGGATCTGGTCCGTAAACAACGAAATTCGTCGATTCCAAAGAGTAGAACGATTGCAATGATGAATCCTGTCATACCGTTTCTGGCACGTACTGATGAGACTGACCGGCAATTGTGGCTTGCCGCGTTGAAGCACGCCCTGCCGGATTTTCGCATAGAGCCCTTTGCGCAGCTGACCGCGCAGGAGCGGGACGCCGCGACCGTCGCCATTGCCGCCGATCCCGATCCAGATGACTTTCAATCTTTGCCGAACCTTCAATGGGTTCAAAGCCTGTGGGCCGGTGTCGAGCAGATCGCAGCTGAATTGCCGCGTAACAATCTGCGCATTGTGCGTATGGAAGATCCGCAAATGGCCGAAACAATGGGTGAGGCCGTCCTTGCCTGGACGCTCTATCTGCATCGCGACATGCCGCGATACGCACGACAGCAGCATGCACGCCAATGGATACCGCATGAATTGCCTTTGCCAAAAGATCGGACCATCAGCATTCTCGGGATGGGCAATCTTGGAGGAAGGGCGGCGGAAAAACTCCTGCAACAGGGTTTCAAGGTTTGCGGGTGGAGCAGAACCGAACGCGCCATGGATGGGGTCCGCGGCTTTTCCGGGGCGGAGGGACTGAACCGGATATTGGCGATATCAGACATTCTGGTGATCTTGCTGCCGCTTACCGAAGAAACAAGCGGTCTGCTTGAGCGCAGCAGGCTGAGGCTGATGCCAATTGGTTCAAGTCTGATCAATTTTGCCAGAGGTCCGATTGTCGACGATGCAGCGCTGCTTGAATGCCTTGATAGTGGCCAAATCGACCATGCGGTGCTGGATGTCTTTGATGAAGAGCCCCTGCCGCAGAGCAGCCCCTTTTGGGCGCATCCGGGTGTCACCGTCTTGCCGCATATCTCCGGGCCGACAAACCGCGACACGGCATCAGCGATTGTGGCCGCAAACATCACGGCTTTTTTCGCCGACGGCCAAATACCAACGGGTATCGATCGGGCGAAGGGATACTAAACCTCGATCACCATTAGCTGTTATTAAGTGTTGGGGTTTTAGACTGACCGGATTCATCCCGTGCCGCATGGAAACAATTCAGGAGCGCCACCCATGACCGGAGTAGCTTTTGTCGGAACCGGCTTCGTCGCCGACTATTATATGACCACTCTGGCCAATCATCCCGAATTGCAGCTCATCGGGGTCTGGGACCAAAATCCGCACCGACTGGCGCAATTTTGTGCATTTTATGATGTGCAGGCGTTTGAAAGCTATGACGCTGTTTTAGGTGATCCACGCGTTGCGATTGTCGTTAATCTGACAAATCCGCAAAGTCATTTTGAGATGAGCTCCCGCGCGCTTGATGCCGGCAAACATGTCTACAGCGAAAAACCGCTGGCCATGCAGCCGGAGCAGATTGCGGCGCTTGGCGCAAAAGCCAAAGAACGGGCTTTGAGCCTGTGTTCGGCGCCAGCCAATGCACACAGCGCTGCATTTCATCACTGTGCCCGCCTGTTGGCGGAAGGCCGGATTGGCACGCCTCATGCGGTCTATGCAGAAATGGAGGATGGTCCGGTCCACTGGGACAATTGGCGGGAATGGAGAAGTGTCTCAGGTGCCCATTGGCCAGGTCTCCATGAATTCGAGCTGGGCTGCACGCTGGAACACGCCGGTTATGCGCTGAGCTGGATGCTGGCTCTGTTTGGCCCCGTACGACATGTTGCTGCAAATGCGTCGCTGGTTTTTCCTGACAAGGGCAAGGGCACCGAAACTTTGACTCTTGGTCCGGATCTGACGATGGGCCTGCTGCAATTCGATAAAGGCATAGCCGCGCGTTTGACCTGCGGTCTGGCCAGTGAACGCAAACGCTCGCTGACAATCATGGGCGACAGGGGCATGCTTGTTGTGCGTGACCTCTGGGATCATTATTCTCCGATCAATCTGACCACGCCGGACAGGGCGAAGAATTTGCTGACGCGTGTCGCAGGCCGCATCGAAAGGCGGCGACAACAGGCTCTGCCTTTGAATGTGGCGTCCGGGGAGGTCGTCCGCAGCGATGAAGATGAACAGGGTTTGAAATTGCCACTTTACCCGTCAAGAATTGATTTTGCCCGCGGCATTGCCAAACAGGCTGCCGGCATTGGGGGCGGCAGCCCGGCGTTTTTCAGCGCAGATGTTGCCATGCATATGAGTGAGGTGACTTTGGCGCTGAACCGCGGCGATCCCTCCTATGTCCCGTTGCACAGCTTTGATTTGCAGAGCGCTTGAACTGTCAGCTGTCAAACGGGCCTGTTGGCCAGGACGGACTGGATGATGTCCTGAACGGCGATACTGTGCTCATGCGCCATGAGCGGTTCTTCGGTCCGGCCATCCCTTATGGCCGTGCTTGCCGCTTCAATCTCGAACTGCAGCCCGTTGCCTGGAAAGTCATGGGAATGCCGCTCGACGCCCCGCACGGGTATTTTCAGCAACAGTTTTCGCAACAGGCGCGCTGCAAGCGGATTGCTGGCTGCAGCAAATAGCCTCGCAATCATGGTATTGCGGATAACGAAAAAACCTTTTGCCTGTAAAAAGGGCCCATCAATGACGATCATGCCGCTGCTGCCGCGAATGATGCAAAGGTTGGCGCCGTTGCGATCAAATCCACAGGATAGCAGAGCCTGATATCCGCGATAAAAAAGTGTCACGCGGGCCAGCCGGTCAACACCGGAAGGCGCCGCGCGCCAGTTGCCCCGCGAAGCCAACGGCTGGCCAAGCAGATAGAGGGCGAGTGACAGGGGGTAGACACCCAGATCCAGCAGAGATCCACCGCCCAGTTCCGGAGAGAAGAACCGATTGCTTCGGTCGTATTTCTGCCTGAACGCCAGGTTGGCCTCAAATCCTGTGATCGTGCCAATTGTGCCAGCGTCCAGAAGGGCTCGAATAGCGCTGATCGCCGGCAGATACCGGGTCCACAGGGCCTCCATCAAAAAGACGCTATGCTTTTGCGCCATACGAACCATTTCGCGGGCCTGTTGTGCATTGACTGACAACGGCTTTTCAACAAGCACAGGCTTGCCTGCAATCAGCGCTGCGATCGCCTGTTCGCGGTGAACAGCGCTGGGCGTTGCCAGATAGAGGGCATCAATCGCGCCTGTCGCGAGCATGGCATCCAATTCGGTGAAAACACCCACCACGCCATGGTGCCTGGCAAATTCCGTGGCGCGGATTCTGTCTCTGGAACACACGGCAACCAGTTCGGCACCGGACGTTCTTTCCATATCCCGGGCAAAATCATGGGCAATTGTCCCGGTGCCCACCAATCCCCAACGCATGCGATTTGCCATCTGTTTTGCCACGCCCTTTCCATCGAGCCTGCAGAATATCCCAAGGGGCTTTACAAATTCACCTACGCACAGCTCCGGTTTGGTCGTTCTCATCCCAAATCATCAAAACGGCAGCAATGCGTCTGTGCCCAATTCTACGGCGATTTGCGGCTCCATCGCGAAGTGGACGAAGTGGTCAGCCGGCATACGCGACGGGCAAGACGTGCTTATCAGATGGGTCTTGGTCATCGATCATTTGTATAAAGCCGGGGCAATCTTGCCAAAATAGCCAGAACGTGGCTAATCCACCTTGAAGTCACGGCTCATTGAGGAACACAGAATGATATTGAAGATTTTGCATGCATTTACCTTGCTTTGCATGGTGATCGCCTCTGGAGCTGCCATAGCCAGCGAAGAGCTGAGAATATCGATTGCAAAAGAAACGATTGTATTGGAGCAACGCGGCGCAACGCTGAATCATCATCCGGGTATTGAGCCCAAGGCAACCGGAGCGGCCCTGTATTTCGAGGGAGATCTGTTTCTCGAGAATGATCAGCAAGCCGGTATTGTCCATGGTGTCACGACACTATTGGATGCGTCTCCCGACGATGGTGAGGAAGAAGTTCGGCACCGAAATCTGGTCTTTTTGCTTGATGATGGTCAGATCATGGCGTCCGGCATATCCAGCTATATTTCGCATCCGAAATGGCCGGCCAACTCAGAAGCCTGGCAGCATCTGGGTTTGGCTATTACCGGCGGCACCGGCAAATATGTTGGCGCCTACGGCACCGTAACATCCAATAAACTTAAGGCTGGCGTCTTTGCTCATACGATTGAAATTTTTACGCCCGTTCAGGATTAAGACCAAAGATCGAAAATTATGACTGGCCTGATTAGTCCAACCTGTCCGCCGGCCGGGCACGCCGCGCGGCGCGCTTTGGTTGGTCGGGCAAGCGACGCAACGCCGTTTTTCGGCGCGAGTGTTGATGAGGGGCATAGGGGACAAAGATTGCGCTGGATGACATTACAGCAATCTGCTGGTGCGCGATTTTGCTGAGCGCGGATGGTTCTTTGGCACCTGACCAGCTGGCCGTTGCAACCGCGAAAAATACATGAACTCAATTGCCTGCAGGACAAACTTGAATCTCTTTGGAAGCAAAGATGGAGCCATGTTCGCGCTTCTTCTAAGTCGTCGGGCCTTTCACCAATGCAAAACGCGGGTTACTGTCGGCAGTAATTCTTGTGCACCATTTTCACGCACACGCGGAGGAAAACCATATGACACTTTCAATCAGATCGCTGGGTCTTGCGACCGGACTATCACTGGTCACGACTTTGGCCACAACTCTGGCCACAACTCTGGCCACGACTCTGGCAATGACCATGCCGTCACAGGCCGATACGCGCATTACCTATAAATCGGCCAAGAGCAGTTCGTCCTACTATCAGATGGGCGTGCAGATCGCCGAGGCAATGAAAGCAGCATCCAATGGCGCGATCATCGTCACGGTGGAAGAAAGTCAGGGATCGGTTCAAAACGTGATGGAGGTCAAGGCCCGTGGCGCCGATTACGTTTTCACCACACCGCCATCGCTCGTCTCCCTTGCTCAGGATGGCAAGGCGATGTTCGAGGGCAAGGAAAGCCGCAAATTTGATAATATCAGGGCACTTTTTCCCATTCCGTCCCTGACCATGCATTTTGTCATGTCGAAAAAGAGCGGAACGGTTGATTATGCGGGGCTTGCCGGCAAGAAACTGTTGCTCGGCAAAGGCTCATTTGGTGCCAGGGAAGGGGCGAAATACATCAAGCTCTTCGGCCTTGAGGGCAAGGTGGATATCGCCGATGCAGAAATTTCGAATGCCGTCGCCGCTCTGAAAAATGGTCAGATCGACGGTTTTGTAACGGCCGGATCCTGGCCCGCTCCCAATGTGATCGAGGCCGCAGCATCAACCCCGGTGGTCCTGTTGTCGATGGACGGACATGAGGTGGCGGAAACCAAGCGCACTCGTATGGTGATACCGGGGGGAACCTATGTGGGCCAGCCGGACGATGTCCAAACAACCTCCCTGCCGGTGGTCGCCTATACGACAATGGACATGGATGACGACACGGCCTATCTCCTGACCAAGACGTTCTGGGGCCAGGTGGAAACCATGGGCCAAACAGCATCCTGGTGGAAAGGTGTTGATGACCGCTTGATGGCCAATATTCTGGGTGAAATCCACGCCGGTGCGGTGCGTTTCTACAAGGAAGTCGGATTTCCGATCGATAAGAATCAGGATTAGCCGTCTCGCAAGTCAAAATGCACGATCATTGAAGGGCACACCATGAGGCAGGGTGCGGAATTGTCGGCGACGGGTCCAATCATGACCCGACAGTCCGGCCAAGTCTCAGAGCGGGTTTTCTGGTTTGTACTGGCGGCCCTTCTGGTGTCGTTTCACCTGGGGCTGATTTTTTCCGGACTGGTCTCGAACCTTGTCTCGCGTCCCCTGCACATGGCGCTGGCCCTGCCATGGATATTGGTCTTTGCAGCCAAACCGGGTGTTTCGCGCCTGTCCGGCCTTGTGTTGGCCATCACCGGGGTCAGTGTCTGTGGGTGGATTGCCCTGCAACACAACGCCTTGTCGGATCAATACGGATTTCTGGAAGGCAATGGGCAGATCGCCGTGGCTGCGCTGCTGCTGCTGGTGGTGCTGGAAGCCGCGCGCCGCGCCATAGGCTGGCCGCTGCCGCTGGTGGCTGCGCTGGCGCTTCTCTACGGACTCCTTGGCCAGTATATTCCGGGTGAATTTGGCCATTCGGGAACGCCGCTCGCCAGCTTTCTGGGTACTTTGACCATTGCCGAGGGTGGTCTTTGGGGCAGCATTACCGGCGTGTCTGTCAGTGTGGTCGCCATCTTCGTCATATTTGGCGCGGTGCTCAATGCCGGCGAGGCGGGCCAGGGTTTCATGAATATTGCCACGGCTGCTGCCGGCCGATTGACAGGCGGTGCGGCCAAGGTCTCCGTCCTTTCGTCGGCGCTTTTTGGTTCCATTTCCGGCTCCGCCTCGGCCAATGTCGCCTCGACCGGCGCCATTACCCTGCCAGCGATGACACGACTTGGATATCCAAAAAGACTGGCCGCCGCCGTCGAGGCGGTGGCCTCTTCAGGTGGGCAGATCATGCCACCCCTGATGGGGGCCGGCGCCTTCGTCATGGTGGAACTGACCGGCGTTTCCTATCCTGCGATCATGGCCGCCGCCGTGCTGCCGGCCTTGCTTTACTTCTTCGCTGTCTGGATGGGAATCAACGCCTATGCAAAGCGGCATGATCTGCGATCCATACCGAAGGACGAGACGCCTGCGATGCGTGATGTGCTTGTCACCGTCGGGTTTTTTCTGGTGCCCTTTTCCGTGCTGATATGGGGGATGTTCATTGTCGAATACACGCCGCAATATGCGGCCTGTATGGCGATTGTTGCCGGTGCTGTGATGTTGGTGTTCAGCAGTGATTTTACCTTTGATCTGAAGCGGACCGGCGCGCGCGTCGAGAAGGCCTTTATCACGGCGGCCCGTCAGGTCTCGATGATTGCCGCGATCATCCTGTGCGCTTCCATAATCATTGGTGTCCTGTCGATTACCGGCCTCGGGATCAAGATCACCTCGCTGATCCTGTCCGGTTCCGGAGGGCTGTTGTGGCCCTCCCTGCTGCTCACCGCATTGGCCTGTCTGATCCTTGGCATGGAGGTGCCGACCACGGCGGCCTATGTGATTTGCATTTCCGTGGCCGGGCCTGCGCTCACGCAATTGGGATTGCAACCGCTGCAGGCGCATCTGTTTGTTTTCTGGTTTGCTCTGCTTTCGACCATCACGCCGCCGGTCTGCGGCGCGGTTTTCATCGCTGCCGGAATGGTTGGCGAAAACTGGCTGAAGGTCGCCGTCACCGCCATGGCGCTGGGTGTCGGACTCTATATCATACCGCTTGCGATGATCGCCAACCCGTCGATCATCGCGCTTGGCAAAGATCCATTGTCAGCGCTGGTTGCGCTCTGTCAGATCGGTATCGGCCTTGGCCTGATATCCCATGGTCTGATTGCCAGTCGCAATGCCGGCATGAAGGCATTGCTGGTTCTGCTGGGGGCAGGGGTCGTCTTCGGGCCTGCATTGATCCTCTGAGGCCATGGGTTGAAGTTGCCTGCTCATAGCAGGTTTTACCAGCCGCCTTGACAACCGATCCGATGCCACAACGCTGGCTTTCACATTAAATAGGTTGTATTGTGGTCATCAACCATGACGGGAGGGGGCTATGAACGTTCTGCGATCGGTCGCAATTCTGACCCTGGTCATCTTGCCGATACTCTCGGCCTGCACAACCGGCATTGCCGATTTTCAGCTCTATGAACAAGCCTATCAGGCGCAGGCAGTCGAGGCGGATCGGGTTCTGGATCGACTTGCAAGGGCCGAACGCGTGGTGGCGCGCCGCAGTGACCCGAGCCTGGCGGGCGCCTTCGAATTCGATCCCGACAAGGCCGCCTACTATGTTGACGCCGGTGATCCGCCGCTGACCGGAGCGATCCGCTCGGGTCTCAACGCCGTGACCACCTACAACGCCATGCTGGCAGGGCTGGCCAATGGGGAATCTGCCGCCGCACTGACAAGCCGTGCCGGTACGCTCTATTCCAATCTGCTGGCGACGGCAGAGGCACTGTCCGTGGTCGCCGGTGTATCAACCACATTCGTTCCTGGCGCGCAGGCGCTGGCTTCGCGTTTGCTGCCCCTGGCCGAACAGATACAGAAGTTGCGCAACCGGGCGGCTTTCCGGCGCAAATTGCTGCAGGCCTATCCGGACATGCGCGCACTGCTGGTGCGCCTTCGCGATGGTACCAGGGAAATGTACACGGTCATCCAGCGTTCCTATGTCAAACGCGGTGTCATCCGCAATCGCGGCATTCCGGCTGCCGACATGCCCAAGCTTGAGGCCGATCGCAAATTGCTGGCAGGCTGGGTCATTCTGATGGACCAGACATTGCTATCCATGGATGCAGCGACAAGGGTCGTTCTGGCTGGCGCGTCAGCCTCTGACGCCACCGTCCTGATGGATGCGTCCGTCGATCTGCGCGTTCTGGCCGAAAGGGTGCGTGACGCGACGAGACCACAATAACGAGGTGAACCATGACAACCAGAGCTCAGTTGGAACGCCAACTCATCACGCTAAGGGAATCGCTTCTGGAGCCTTTTGAAAAGGCGGAAGCTGCGGGTGACGAGGCTGAAATGCGCCGTCTGGAGGGCATCGCCGGAGAAATGGACGATCTGCTGGACCAACTGGCACTGGTCGGGCTTGGAGAACTGGCAGCGGAAATAACCGCCCTGCGGCTGAAAATTGACGGACACGCTGCGTCAGGCAATGGCACTGTGTCAGGCATTACACTCGACAAACTGAAAAAGCAGATCAGCGAAATCCTGTCGGATTCGTCTGAAGAAGAACCGGATGCCGCCGATACCAGCCCGCAAGTGCCCGCCAATACCCCACCGTCGCCCATTATAGTCGACGATGTCAGTACGGATGATCCGGGTCCACCCGATGGTGGTGCGCTTGTCCTGACCGAGGCCCACCTCCTGGCCTTGTGGAAGCGTTCGCAGTTCCCGATTGACGGAAGGGGCATCATTGTTTTTGGCCTGCGCGGTTGTCGTCCGGTTGATTATTCCGGCACGGGATTTGCTGCCGGCCATGAAATTGTCCTGCGAGATACCAATTACCGGACAATGAATTGCACGATCGGTCAATGGCGCCCCAATGGCGGACTGGCGCTCTATCCAGGCTCAACCGTTCCCTATCACACAATTGTCGAGAGCAAGGTCAGCGGTGGCGGCAAGGGTGTCAATCAGATGGGCCGCGGTCGCTACAAGAACTATGCGGCCAACTGGCACAAGCGGGCGGAAGGTTCCAACGGCCACTGGGCGCTGCGTCAGGATTGCGCCATCACCATTCAGCGTACCGGCGATGATGCCGACTTTGATCTTGACGATCGCTGGGAGGTCGGCCGGGTGGCCGGTGACAATATTCACTGCGCTTTTCACATGGGCGCGGATGGCAATATTCCAGATGCGCGCTTCTCCAGCGCCGGGTGTCAGACAATTGCCGGGACCGTGAAAAAGGGCGTTGCCGGTAGCGAACGTGGTCCCTGGAAAAAGTTCATTGCGCCGTTCCAGCGCGATACGGGCACACAGAGCAATACGGAATATGTCCTCTTCCTGGCAGAAGAAGCCCAGCAGATGATCAAAAACCGCTGCGCCGGCAAATCGGTCCTTTTGCGCATGGGGTCGGCAGGGCCGCTGGTTGCGCAATTGCAGCGGGCTCTGGCAACACGCCTGTCGCGGCAGATGGTGGCAGACGGAGATTTCGGGCCGTCCACATTTCAGGCTGTCATTGACTTTCAGACCGAGGCCTTTGGCGACAATGCCGATGACGGTATTGTCGGGCCAGAGACAGCGGAAGCACTGGGATTGACCCTGCCAATTTTTGACTTTGACGATGCCATATCCGGTGGTTCCGGATTTGTCGAAAACGGCAATTCTCCGGCAAACCTCATCTTTTCCGACGGGAGCGATACGCCGGGCCAGCCGTCAGACGACGGCAAGATTGCCTGGGGGGCTGTGACGGACAAAAAACACGGGCCTGAATTCAAGACAAAAGTGCGGGCCATCGCCAAGCGATTGCAATGCGACCCGGATCACCTGATGGCAGTGATGGCCTTTGAAACCGGTGGTAAATTCAGCCCTGATGTAAAAAACATGGCCGGAAGCGGTGCGACGGGGCTTATCCAGTTCATGCCAAGCACGGCAAGAGCGCTCAACACCACGACGGCCAAACTCGCCCGAATGACAGCCCTGGAGCAGTTGGATTTCGTCGAGCTCTATTTCAGGATGTCGGTGGGCAACAAGCGGCTGCAGACCTTGAGCGATGTCTATATGGCGGTTCTTTGGCCAGCCGCGGTCGGCAAGCCGGAGGGCTTCATCCTGTTTGAAAAAGGCACCAGGGCCTATGATCAGAACATTGGCCTGGACAAGAACAAGGACAATGTCATCCGCAAGGCAGAGGCTGCCGCCAAAGTGTTTGACAAGTTGGTCCTTGGCATGAAACCCGGCCGCATAGGTTAGGTTTCATGCCTGTTGTTGATCACCGTGGCTCAATCATTATCAGATAGGCATTCGCGCACATTCTGCGCCATGGTCCGGATGAGCGTGAAATAGAGATCAGGGCCATTTTCGATCTGTGAGCCCAGTGGATCCAGCACCCCGGAATGCGCGTTTGAACCTTCCATGACAACAGAGATGAGCTTCGGTTCGAACTGAGGCTCGGCAAATACGCATGTGACGTCCAACTGTTGAATTCGGTCCTGTATTTCCGCCACCCGTTCGGCACCGGGAATGACGTCCGGACTGACGGTGATGGATCCGGCGGCCGACAGACCAAAACGCTTTTCAAAATATTGGTAAGCGTCGTGAAAAACCACGAATGGTCTGTCCCTGACGGGCGCCAGCATCAGGTCTACCTGTTCGGTGAGTTCATCGAGCCGTGCAGTCAGTGCGGTTGCATTGGCCTGATACTGCTCTGCATGGGAAGGGTCAGCGGCTGACAGCGATTTTTCAATTTCCGAAACAAGCTTTTTGGCATTTTCCGGATCAAGCCAGCTATGCAGGTCTGTTTCCTCTTCGTGGTGCTCGTGCGATGCGTGCGCCTCGTGATCGTCGTCTTCATGGTGTTCTTCTGCCGCTTCGTGCCCCTCTGCTTCGTCATGCCCATCAGCTTCGTCATGCCCATCAGCCTCGTCATGGTCATGACTTTCAAAGGCACCGCCTTCGCGCAGTTCCAACCTATTGAGACCTGGCGCTTCAGACAGGGCTACGATCGTTGCGCTCTGGCCAAGGGAATGCAGTGGCTTGTCCAGGAAAGCCTCCATATGGGGGCCCATCCAGAAGACCATGGTCGCGGCCTGAATGTCGCGCGCCTGGGACGGGCGCAAATGGTGGGTATGGGGAGAGGATGCGCCATCAACAATCAATTCCGGCTTGCCGACGCCCTGCATAACGCCAGCCACAAGAGAGTGAATGGGTTTGATGGATGCGACAACTTTCAAGGATGTTTGGGCAAGGGCGCTCGCGGGTGCCAAAGTGGCGAGAAAAAAGCCGGATGCGATCAGGGCTGCGTGAGGTGTTTTCATTGAGGAGATAACCACCATGTTTGTTATGTTGTTACACGAATATGTAATGATATAACGTATGATGATTTTGACCACAAGCCAAAGGGTAGAACTTTTTCATTTAACGAACGACGGAGACGCGGACATATTTCAGAATTGCTGAAATATCGGTTCTACGGGCGAGGATTGATCCGGTCATAAAAAAGCGATGCGCGGTACCGAATGGTTCCACGCATCGCTCATGCAGATTTCTATCCGTCCAATGTTTGAAACATTGATCGGCTATTTACCTATGACACACTCTAGTTCTTTTTGATACGATACCCCTGATGGCATGCGCCACAACTGGCTGCCGTTGCACCAAAAGCTGCCTTGAAGCTGTCCATATCGGTGACTTTGACCGATGAATCGGCTGCCATCTTGTCGGCAATTGCCTGAAAACCTGCGGGGTCGGACCAGATGGATGGCGCCGCCGTTGTTTCCATACCCGTTTCGGAACCTTCGGGGAAAAGATAGGTCACGGCAAGTGCTGTGGTGTTCATCGTGCGCAATATCAACTGGGCAGCAGCCAGATTGAATTCAACTTCGCCTTTGAGCATGGCGCCGCCGGCACCCGCAGCAGCGCCGGTGTTTTTCATGATTGCCTTGCGGTCTGCAATGGGATTGTCGCCGCCAAGCGCAACGCCAGCAAAACCTGTCGAGATGATGATACCCATGATGATTGCACGTTTCATAGCGTTCTCCTGTTAGGATCAGATTCAAGGCCGCAGTCAAACCATTTACCGGGGCCAGCGCATAGAGTTGTCTCATATTCAAAGCCACACCCTATCTGCAACGATATACGCTCGAGGAGAGATTTGGAATGACTCTAATGATAATAGAAAATGCGAAAACAGTCGACAATGCAAGGTTTTGCATATTCAATCTGCAAATATGCAGAACCTGAACTGGGATATTTTCCGATTTGTGATGGCCGTTGCCGACAGTGGATCGGCAGTGGCGGCCGCTGAACGCCTTGGCGTCAATGCCAGCACTGTCCTGCGGACCATCAACAGATTTGAGCTGGACAATGGGATACGCCTGTTTGAGCGCCGCCAGTCCGGATACGCCCCGACGATTGAATGCGCTGCCGTGGTCGAAGCCGCACGGCAGATCGAACAATGCGTTGCAGGCATCAACCGGGACATTCTTGGCCGCGATTTGCGGCTCGAAGGACGGCTGACAGTGACATCGACGGATTCACTCCTCAAGTCAGTGCTTGCGCCTCATATCAACAGTTTCATCGCTCTTCACCCGCAAATACACGTGGACGTATCCGTCACCAATTCGCGTCTCAACCTGACCCGGCAGGACGCGGATGTTGCTATTCGTGCTTCAAAAAAACCACCGGACACACTTGTCGGTCAGCGGGTATCCGACCTGGCATTTGCCATTTACGCATCCCCATCGATAGGCGAAGCCGTTTCTTCACAAGGGCAAGCCGAGTATTTTTCACGGATGCGCTGGGTTGGTATCGGCGACACGCTGGCGGCATCGCCGGTGGGGGACTGGATGAAACGCCATGTGCCGCCCGAGGCGATTGCCATCAAGGCGGATAGTTTTGTGGCGATAGAGAACTTCGCGACTGCCGGGGCGGGGCTGGCGGTCCTGCCATGCTGTCTTGGTGATCAGTCGAAAAAACTTGTGCGTGTCACGCCGCCCATAGCCGAAATGCAGACTGCACTCTGGGTGCTGACCCATGCCGATATCCGCGGTGCAGCGCGGGTGAAGGCCTTTAACGAACATATGACCAGGGCGCTCAGAGACCAGTCCGACCTGCTTTGTGGCAGAAAACCGCAATGACCATTTGATCATGGTACATATATTGTCCAGGCCTCTGTATCAGCGGTCTCAATGGCGCGCGGGTAGCATTAATGTGCCTGTGTAGATAAGCGACGTATTGACATCACAGAGGTTCTGACACACCGGTTAAAGCCTGAATATTTTCAGTGCGTATAAGAATTACCCGGCGATGAACAGGCTGGAAAGACCAACCTGCATTTGCGAATTTGCATATCTGGAGGTCTTGAGCATGACGACACTTTCTCCCGGGGTATTGGGCGCTGCAGTCAGCGCAACGCGTCGCCGTGGCGGCCGAGAAGCAAAGCGCGGTGGCATTGCAGCGATCCGGCTTTTTGGTCAATCCGTGCGCTCCTATCCACCCATTGATCTTGCATCCCAGGAAGCTGTTCAGCAAATTCATGACGCGTCCATGCGCGTCCTGAGTGAAACAGGCATCAATGTCCTGCATGATGGTGCGCGTGCCATCATGAAACAAGCCGGCGCTGATGTGATGCCAGGTGAGACGCGGGTTCGATTTGACCCGGCACTGATCATGCAGTGCATATCGAACATTCCATCTAAATTTACCCTGCATGCCAGAAATCCGGCCCACAATCTGACGGTGGGTGGCAATGAAATGATTTTCTGCATGATGGCCAGCGCGCCCAATTCCTCCAGCCTCGATCACGGGAGACGAAGCGGCACACAGGATGACTTCCGCAATTTTTTGAAACTGGCGCAAATTCACCCGATCATCCAGGCACTCGGCGGCTATCCGGTTGAACCGACGGATGTCCATCCTTCCATTCGCCATCTCGATTGCATTTCCGATTTCATAACGCTGACCGACAAGGTCTATCATGCCTATTCGCTTGGTCAGGACCGCATTGCCGATGCGCTGGAGATGACCCGTATCGCCCATGGGCTGACGCAGGACGAATTGCGCCGGCAGCCATCGCTTTTCACCATCATCAATACCAATTCGCCCTTGCAACTCGATATTCCGATGATGCAGGGCGTTATCGACATGGCCACGATGGGCCAGCCTGTCGTCATTACGCCGTTCACGCTGTCCGGCGCCATGGCGCCCGTGACAATCCCCGGCGCATTGGTGCTGCAAAATGCCGAAGCGCTGGCGGCATTGGCCTTCAGCCAGATGGTCAATCCCGGCACCCCGGCCATGTATGGCGGCTTCACCTCCAATGTTGACATGAAATCCGGCTCCCCGGCCTTCGGTACGCCGGAATATATGAAGGCGCAGCATATTGGTGGGCAACTGGCTCGTCGTTACGGTATCCCTTACCGGACGTCCAATGTGTGTGCGGCCAATACCGTGGATGCCCAGGCCGCCTATGAATCGGTCTTTTCCCTCTGGGGTGCCGTCAACAGCGGCGGCCACATGTTGATGCATGGTGCCGGCTGGATGGAAGGCGGTTTGTGCTGCTCCTATGAAAAACTCATCCTCGACATCGATCTTTTGCAGATGGTTGCCGAATTCCTGAAGCCGCTGAAGTTTGATGATGCGGAACTGGGTGTCGATGCCATTGCCGATGTCGGGCCGGGTGGCCATTTTTTCGGAACCGCCCACACCCAGGAGCGCTACAAGGATGCTTTCTATGCGCCGATCCTCAGCGACTGGCGCAATTACGAAAGCTGGCAGGAAGCAGGAGAGCCGACAGCCATGCAAAAAGCCAATGGCATCTGGAAGCAGCGACTGGCTGAATATGAACCACCGGTTCTCGATTCAGCCGTTGCAGAAGAACTGCGCGAATTCGTGGAACGACGCAAGCGGGAAGGTGGCGTGGCGACTGATTTCTGAGGCGCGCCTCACGTCGAGCGCATTTCAGGCTCAATGTGTCAGGATCAGGCTGGTGCCTGCCAAGGCAAGAAAGGCGCCGAACCATGCCAGCGCGCGCGGCCTTTTTCCGGTGATCATCCAGATCATCGGCAGCATGATAACGGGTGCGGCAGATCCCAGAACCACCGCGATGCCCGTATCCAGCCAGCGCACGGCGTAGAGCTGCAGACTGACGGCGATGACATATCCCAGAATTCCCGGCGCGATGGCATGGAGTCTCAGGCCGGCGCCCGGTTTGAGGATGACGGGGGCGAAGGCCCCTATGGGGATCAGCGCCAGGGTCGCCACGATCAATGCGCCACCAGCGGTTCGCAAAGCGTTAACGGCAATGGGGTCGGTTCCGGCCAGCATGGCGGGCTTGAGTATGACAAGCCCTATGGCGTTGCCCGCAGCAGCACACAATCCGAAGCCAATCATAAGGGCGGTTGATCCATGGATGTCTTCCATCTTGTCGTTGGAATTTCCCCCAAACAAAATGGCCAATATCATGCCTGTCAGGGCCATGGCACCGCCATAGAGTTTCTGACCGGTGATGATTTCTCCAAGGAAAACGTAGCCCAGCACAGCGGCGATGGGGGCATTCATTGAGACGATCAATTGCGCGCGCCTTGGGCCGCCGCGGCGCAGGCACGCAAACATGGCAAGATTGGCTGCGACGACGCCGATGAAACTGGTGATGACAAAGGCGGGCCACTGTGACCAGACAACACTCTGCCAGCCGTTTTGGAGTGTCACGATGATGACAAGGATCGCAGCCGCCCAGACCAGTTGCATCCGCGCCAGGCCAAATGAGCCGAGCAATGTTGCCGGACGATGGGCCAACAGCGCGCCTGCCGCCCAACAAAAAGAGGCGCCAAGAGCTGCTACAGCGGCAATGATCGGCATGAGCGGTTCTCCGTGGCGAGCGCCACATCGATCGAATGAACAAAAACGGATGGCGGAACCAGAAGTTGTATCCGGCTTGCTTGCGTCATTCAATATCAGTTGAATGTTAACTAAACGGCTCCGCCCATGACAGCCAGATGCACGGACACGACATGGTTTGCCGCGAAACGCAGCTCCTTTTCGGGATTGTACTGAGAGAGCACCAGTTCCGTTGAATTCCACCGCACGAAACGTTTGACGTAAGCCAGTTTGGAGCCGTGTTCTTCCGACTGGATTTGCGCAACGACAAAATCACCGCGACGAACCCGCTTGGCCGGATTCACATAAACGATCTCACCATCGAAATAACGAGGTTCCATGGATTCGCCGGACACATAAACCGCATAGGCACCGATAACGGCTGACAGACTGGGGGGTGAAAACACATCCTCCAGACGCTCGCCGTTCATGACAAACTCTCCATCGATACCGCCAACGGCCTGGCCATAGACCGGCAGTTTTGCATGCAACTCGGGCAAGAGTTCTCCCAGACGTGCATTCGCTGGTACCGGATTGGCAGACTTCTGAAGAGCAGGCTGGCTGGTTTTCAAGGCCGGATTATCCGGCAGGGCAGGTGGTTCCTCACCGAACATCAACTCGGATGCCGTCGTGCCGAGGTGAGGGGCAAGCCGTTCGGCCCAATCCTTGGTCAATTGCCGTTCGCCGGCTTCAAGCCGTCTGATCTGCGGCTGTGACGTGGCGACATTTTTCGCCAATTGGGCCTGGGTCAACCCCAGTATTTCCCGCCGTTTTCTGATTGCGCTCATGGCAGATCCGTTTTGTTCAAGGAGTCATTGTCCACAGGTGGACACGCCAAAATAGACCAAAGTGGTATATTGCATTGACGTATATACCAAAATGGAATAATTTGCAAGCATCCTTCAATCGCTCGTTTTTGAAAGTGACCGCCATGTCTGACCGCGCCACGAACCGGATTGCAAGCCAACCCCCAAGTACCGAAAATTACCATGACGACATCGCGCAATGTGCCGCTTTTGAAAGATATTCCCTGTCGCTTCTGACGGTCAATCAAAAAGAGAACAAAACAAGAACAAATGTTTTGGTTGGGCACGCGTGGGATCGTGTGGCGCCGCGTCAGGAAGCCCGAGAGCTGGGAATTGAACGGGTGTGGCGCCGCGTCGTTGATTTTGGTGAGCCGACATCGGGCAATGGCGACAGTGAATGGGGACACAAGCGCGTTTCAGTAGCCCGCGTCACCCTTTTGGATGGTCCATCCGACATGCGGCCGGATCGCCTTTGCGATCCCTGAGACACAAGCCAAGCCTTTCAATGAGAACCAGAACCCAGCAATCCGGACAGGTCCTACCATGACTGATCAAACGAACCATTCGCCCGTTTTCATACTGGACAAAAAAGGCAAACCACGCGGCAGGCGCAGCCGCCTCGACCTGCAGCAAAAGGAAACAATGCTGCAGCTTTATGCAGCAGGACAAAGTACGTCAGATCTGGCCGATCAGTTTTGCGTTGATGATACCTATATCCGCAAGCTGGCCAGCCGTCACAATGTGCGCAAGGGGCAGCTTGCCATGCCGGCAAAAACGACATCCGGAAACAGGTCTTCATCGTCCTGTGGTCAGCATCTCATCGCCTATAAAAGAATACGGCGCGGTTTTGACGTGCCCCGGTCCCTCGAGCATCAATATATCCAATATCTCATTGCAGGAATGAGTTGCCGTGAGGCGGCGGGCCGGTTGGGGCTGCTGGGTTGAAGACGACGAAACGGCATCCATGCGATATTCACAAGGTCGCGCGTCAATGCGGCGTTCGCCTGTCTGATGGTTCGCGTCACTATGCAAAAATACGCGACGCCCGCGCCTGTTACGCGCCGGCAACGCTGCGGCGCATCGGCAGGACATTTGGTGAGGCGCATCTCGACCTGGTCTTGCGTTTGATTGTTGAATCGCAAGGCAACGACAAACAATTATACGGCGACACAATGGGAGCCGTTTCTGCGCTGTTGATCGAGCAGCCGCATCTGGTCGAGCGGGGAGCGGCGCTGTTTGACGCTTTCGACACCATTGATTTGTGGCAATTGCGGACCACGGCCAAAGCCATGCAATGTGGTCTGCCGACAAGTCACATATTGCGCGTACTCCTGTTACTGGAACTGAAGTCCGATCCCGCATCGGTTGGCCCTGTGTCGTGCCTGAAGGGGGATTGACGGCGGGACAAAAGATCCCTGTTTCAATATATGCGCGAACCGACAAATACGGTGGTGTATGAAAACCAATCGTGTATTAGGATTGGTCATGAATATTTCAAACAATAAATTTGATTTTCTCGCCCATGGTGGAGAGATGGGCGCGTTGATACGAGCGCATGACTGGTCGAAAACCCCGCTTGGCGATCCCGGCCAATGGCCGCAAAGCCTGCGGGTTACGGTCCGGCTCATTTTGAACACACGCCATCCAATGTTCATTTTCTGGGGTCCGGAGCTTATCCAGTTCTACAATGATGCCTATGCTGAAACCATGGGCCCCGAGCGTCATCCGAGCGCTCTGGGAGATCGGGGCAGGGAGTGTTGGGAAGAAATCTGGCCTATTATCGGCCCGCAAATCGACTATGTGATGTCAGGCAAAGGATCGACCTGGGATGAGGACCGCCTCGTGCCGGTTACCCGTCATGGGCGCAAGGAAAATGTCTGGTGGACCTATAGCTACGGACCCATTGATATTGAAGATGGCGTTGGTGGTGTCATGGTTGTCTGCAACGATGTAACCGAGCAGCATCTGGCACGGGTAGCGCTGCAAAACGAGGCCAGCCGTCTCGAATTGCTTTTTGAACAGGCACCCAGTTTCATGGCCATTCTGCGCGGTCCTGACCATGTTTTCGAATTTGCCAATGCGGCCTACCGAAAATTGATCGGGGATCGCGAGCTGATTGGGAAATCGGTGCGGCAGGCTGTTCCCGAGGCCGGTGGGCAGGGGTATTTTGAATTGCTGGACGAGGTTCTGCAAACAGGCAAGCCCTTTATTGGCAAACGCACGCCCATCCGTATCAAACACAAACCCGATGAGCAGCCCAGGGACGCCTTTCTGGATTTCATCTATCAGCCCATTGTTGAAGCTGATGGCAGTATTTCGGGTATTTTCGTGGAAGGTACCGATGTCACGGACCATGTGAAGTCAGAGCGCCATTTGAGCCTGATCAATGGTGAACTCAAACATCGGGTAAAGAACACGCTGGCCATGGTCGGCGCCATTGCAAACCAGACATTGCGTGGTTCCGGCAACGAAATTCCGTTGCAAACCTTTCACGCGCGTCTTTCGGTCTTTGCCAAGGCGCATGATATTTTGACGGCGTCGCCCGATTCAACGGCATCCATTCGGCAGGTCGTGGAAGAAGCACTGGCGCCCTACCTGTTGGGCGGATCGAAGCGGATTTCCATCATCGGACAGGAAACAGCTCTTGGGTCGAAACAGGCCTTGTCTCTGGCCCTGTCTGTTCATGAACTGGCGACAAATGCGACCAAATATGGGGCATTGTCCAACGATACCGGCAAGGTTGAAATCAGCTGGGGCGAACGAATGGGTGATGGTGCGGACGTTTTCGATTTTCAGTGGCAGGAAACGCTGGGTCCCAAGGTCAGTCCGCCTTCACGCAAAGGCTTTGGCTCCCATTTGATTCAAAGGGTTCTGTCTGCCGATCTCAGTGCAGATGTGGAGGTCAGTTATGATCCTGATGGCTTCGTCTGCCGCTGGACCGCACCGTTCGAAAATCTGACCCTTACTCTGGAATGAGTGGGTCTATCGCTGCACATGTCATCTCGGGCAGTGCAGCGGTCATGTGACGTTAAGGCCGTTGACACACAATTGCATTGCTTGGCGGTACGGACATCTGAAAAGACTGTGTCACAGGGAGATTTCAAAAGTCTCGGGCGCATCCCCCAGACGGCGAATGTAGTCAATCGTGTCGCCGCTCCAGTGATATGCGTAATGCCCTCCTTGAATGGGCGGCGTGACCACGTTCGGGAAGAGTGCGGCAATGCATGAACCGCCCGGTCGCCGCTGGCTGGGATAAAGGATGCCGTTTTCGTCCCTGGCCTTTTGTGCAGCACCGAAAAGCTGCGCGGATGTGTAATCATCCTTGTCCAGAAGGTCGTCAAAACCATTGCCGCCAATGTCCAGCAGTTCGGCATCGATGGTTCCGATGAGCTGTCGCACTTCGCTGATCCAGCCGGGCGCCTGTGCGGTCATGCGATATTCACGCGCCATGTGAAAAGCATGTTCGTGAAAGGCGGTTTCCAGACTGTCGCCGACATAATAGATCCCGAAGGAACCATCGCTGAAGCGTGATTGCCGGTCCGGGGAGATATGGGTAAAGGCAGCCATGACCCAGGACGCGCCTTCACCCGGAAGACGCCGATGGGGCGGCACCAGCGACAGGTCGCCGATTTCCTCATAGATCCGGGGATTGGTCAGCGCTTCGGCGGCGGCGAGCAATTCCCAGTCATGCGGGTCGGCCACATCGTCAAAAAGATTGATCGGCGGGTATTGTGACAATATGAGGCGATGGGTCGTCGGCCAGCTGGTTTGACGTCTGGGTACGATCACCATCCACCGCGCACGCTGTCCAGATAAAGGCGAACACGCCTTATATCCGCCATGCCCCCATCCAGCATGATATCAAGGGCGGAGCGACCGCCAAAGGCCTCATTGGGGGCAGCAATCCATTGATAGCCGCGCGCCGCATCGCGATAAATCACCCGCAAAGCCTTGTGAATGCCCAATATGTTGGACATCCGGTCGGCCAGATCCCGGCCAACCCGACCATAATCTCCATCTTTCCAGCGCCGGAAGGTCTTGGCTGAAATGCCGCCGAGCAAAATGGCAGCATCGTGGTCATTCACACCCCAGCGCGAAAAGATATTGATGACCGTGCGCTGCATGGCCTGTGTCTGGTCGGCGCTATAGCCTACATCTTCGGCTGATGTCTGTCGCTGGATTGCATGAATCATGAGTCTTCCCTTTTGTCTTCATATAGCAATTTAATAGACAAAAGTCCATGCGCAAGGTCGGGTTTGGCGCGGGCGACCGTATCGATTCAGCGTTACACTTTCTTACAATTATTGTACTGGGATTGCAGGAGAAATGCGCTACCTATGGCGATGCGTGTGGTTGTGTTGAAACGGATTTACAAAATGTCATTTTGGAAACAGGCCCTGTTGTCCCTGGTTGTGCTGGCGGTCTCAACCGTCGGGCTGGTTTTGTTCTCGCCATCAATCCTGCCTTTCGGCGACAAGTTGGCCGCCATGCTTCCAGGAGAGGCTGCGACCACGCAACAGGGCGCACCAAACAGGCGCAACCGTCCGGCTCCGCTGGTGGTGCTTGCCGAGGTGGAATCGATCGTCAGTGACGACCGGGTCAAATCTGTGGGAACAGCACAGGCAATTGAGAAAACTACATTGTTCCCGGAAGCCACAGGGTATGTCAGAACAATTCTTGTTGGTGCCGGCCAGCGGGTGAACAAGGATGACATCATTGTCCAGCTTGACAATGACCTGCAGACCTTTGCTGTTGAGCGAGCACAATTGTCCGTCGCCGATGCAGAAGCGCAAGTGGCGCGATTTCAGACGCTGGCATCATCCAACACCGTTTCAAGTGTTCAGCTCAACAATGCCATTTCTGACCTTTCCAAGGCGCGCCTCGACCTCAAGGAGGCAAAAGACGCTCTCCAGAGGCGCACTGTCAGGGCGCCCTTTGCCGGTGAAATCGGCCTGATTGATGTCGGTGTCGGCGATGCCGTGAGTCCGACCACCCTGATTGCCACACTGGACGAGCGCCGCACCCTTATTGTCGAATTCCGGGTGCCGGAGCGCTTCGCCAATCGCGTTGGTGATGGTCAGACAATGGAGCTGGTCTCGCCAGCCTTGCCCGGCAGAACGCTGCAGGGCAAGGTCAGCGGCATGGCCAGCCGCATCGATACGACGTCTCGCACCCTGACCGTGCAGGGTACGATTGCCAACGAAGATGATCTGATCCGGCCGGGCATGTCCTTTGAAGTCTCGCTGGCGTTTCCGGGACAGAATTTTGCGGCAGTGCCGGCCCTGGCCGTTTTGTGGGACCGTGATGGTTCCTATGTCTGGAAAGCCGATGCAGACCGGGTCAAGCGGGTCGATGTCAATATCGTTTCACGTCAGGGCGACCGAGTGCTGATCAATGGCGATATCAGCGCGGGCGATATGGTTGTCAGCGACGGTACACAATCGGTGCGGCCTGGTCAGCCGTTTCGAACGGCTGATGAAAGAGGCAAAGGTTCAGCGGCGGGGAAGTCAAAAGCCACCGAAGCGGCGCAATAGGAAAGGGTGAGGGACATGTCTGCATTGTCTGAAGAACTGAAGGGCCTGCCAGCTCTGTGTGTTCGCCGTCCGGTTTTTGCGATCGTGATCAATCTGCTTGTCGTCATGGCCGGGCTCGCGGCGATTTTCGCCGTGGAGATCCGCGAGCTGCCAAGCACTGACAGGCCGGTCGTCACCATCCGCACGACCTATTCAGGCGCAACGCCCGAAAGCGTCGATACAGAGGTGACATCCGTTCTCGAAGCTGCGGCCGCACGAACGCCCGGCGTCTCTGCGGTCTCTTCGCAATCCAGTTACGGATCGAGCCGGATCACGGTGGAATTTTCACCCTCGGTGAACATAGACAATGCTGCGACCGATCTCCGGGATGCGGTCAGCGCGGAATCGCGAAAGTTGCCCGATACGGTTGATGCGCCCATCGTTGTCAAAGCCAATGATGATGACGATCCGATCATGCGTCTTGCTGCAACCACGGACTCATTGTCCATTGAAGCGCTGACGCTGATCGTCAACGATCAGATTGTCGATCGGCTGTCTGCCGTCCCCGGTGTCGCCAGCGTCAATGTCTATGGAGACCGCGAGCCTGTCTTTCACATTGATCTGGATATGATCTCTCTAGCCAGTCGCGGCCTGTCGCCCGCTGATGTGCAAAGCACCATCGAGCGTGTCACGGGCAACCCCACCGCCGGATCACTGGAATCGGGCAACAGCGAAATGCTTGTCAGAACCGATATGAATGTGAAATCCGTTGCGGATATCACATGGCTGCGCATCGATGAAAACACAAGGATAGGCGACATTGCCCATGTATCTCTTGGGCCAGATGAACGCACATCCTACCTGCGGGCCGATGGCAAGACAGGCGTGGGTCTGAGCATCCTGCGACAGGCGCAATCGAATGTGCTGGAAATTTCCAACGGCGTTGCAAAGGCGGTGGCAGAACTCCAGCCGATCATCCCCGATGGCATTGACCTGCGCATCACCTCCGATGATGGCGTCTTCATCGGGGCTGCGATCGAGGAAGTGCTGCTGTCTTTGTTGATATCCACCTCGATTGTCGTGCTTGTCATATTCGTGTTCCTGCGCTCCATAGCGGCGACAATCATTCCGGCTTTGACCATACCGGTTGCACTGATCGGGACGGTCGCCTGTATCTGGCTGGTGGGTTTTTCCCTCAATATTCTGACCCTTTTGGCCTTGCTGCTGGCAACAGGCATGGTGGTTGATGATGCCATTGTGGTGCTGGAGAACATTGTCAGTCGCAGAAACCGGGGCGAGGGTGCCCGCGCTGCCGCTATCCGGGGCACACGGGAAGTCTTTTTCGCCGTCATTGCAACAACGGCAACCCTGGCTGCGGTCTTTATCCCGATTTCATTCCTGCCCGGCACAGTCGGGCAACTCTTCTCGGAATTTGGATTTGTGCTGGCCATTGCGGTGGCCATTTCGTCTTTTGTCGCCCTGACGCTGGTACCCATGCTGGCTTCGCGTTTTGTTGGCAGCGTCAATGCGGATGCAAAGCCGGGATTACCCGCGCGCATCGGCATGGCATTTGCGCGTGTCTATCAGGTGATTCTGCGCGGTGCACTGGCCGCGCCCCTGGTGGTGATCATTATCAGCGTGGTCTTTGCGGCCTTTTCCTATGGAATGTTCGAGAAATTGCCGAGAGAACTGACGCCACGCGAGGATCGCGGCAGGATACCGATTATGGTTTTGCTGCCGCAGGGCAGTGACCTGAACTATGCCAATGACAAGATGAAACAGCTGGAAAATATCGGCCACGAGCTGATGGCAACCGGAGAGGTGGATTCCATTTTCAGCATCGTCGGTCTGCGCTCGTCCAATTCCGGTTTTATCATCCTGCGCCTTGCCCCATGGGAGCAGCGCGACCGCAATCAGTCTGATATCGTTGGTGATATCAACCGGAAGATCGCGCAGATCCCGGGCGTGCGCGCTTTTGCGCGCCAACCCAATACTCTGGGCATTCGCGGTGGCGGCTCCGGTTTGAGCTTTGCGCTGACCGGCTCGAACTACGATGTCCTGTCCGATGCGGCAATTGCGCTGACCCGCGCGATGGAAGCGAAATATGCCGGTCTTGGCAGTTTTGATATTGGCTACGACACAACCCAGGCCGAATTGTCGGTGACCGTTGATCGCGACCGTGCCCGGGAACTGGGTATCAACCTTGAAGACGCTGCGTCCTTTGTCAATATTGCGCTGGACGGACGTGAAATCGCGGAAATTCACCGTGACGATTCGGCCATACCGGTAATGATGAAATTGGGCGGTCAGCCGCTGAACGACCCCGGTGACCTTGAAAATCTGTTTGTCCGGTCCGGTGATGGCAGCATGTTGCCGCTATCGACGATCATCCAGATATCGGAAAAGGCGGTGGCTCCCTCACTGACCCGCGAAGCGCAAATGCGCGCTGTACCGATCAGCGTGCCACTGGCCGATGGTTACAGCATTGAAACAGCCGTCCAGGACCTGCGTCACACAGGCCAGGAGATTCTTCCCGCCGGTGTCGAGATTACACTGCTGGCGGAAGCAGCCCTGCTTGAAGAGACATCTGCCGGCATGGGCATGGTTTTTGTCTTCGCCATTATTGTGGTCTTGCTGGTTCTTGCCGCGCAGTTCGAAAGCTTCGTCAGTGCCATCATTATTCTGGTCACTGTGCCGGTGGGGGTTGCCGCTGCGGTTGTGGCCATCGGCCTGACCGGTGGAACCCTGAATGTCTATAGCCAGATCGGCATCATCCTGCTGGTCGGGATCATGGCCAAAAACGGTATTCTGATCGTCGAATTTGCCAACCAGTTGCGAGAGCAGGGGCTAGAGGTGCGTGAGGCCATCGAGGGCGCCTGCATGCGTCGGCTGCGACCGGTGATGATGACGATGATTTCGACGGTCTTTGCCGGCCTGCCATTGGTCTTGGCCTTCGGCGCGGGCGCTGAATCGCGCATTGCACTTGGCTGGACAATCGTCGGTGGCCTTGGGTTCGCAACCTTCTCGACCCTGTTTCTGACACCGGTTGCCTATAATCTTCTGGCCGGTCTCAGCAAGTCGCGGGTATCGGAAGAAAAACGGATTATCCGGGAACTCGACACCACTGCAGCAGCATCCGGTGCGGCAGAATGAGGGTGGTAAAGACATTATACCGCTAACTCATCCGTGATGGGGAAACATGATTGATCTCTATTATGCGCCGACACCCAATGGCTGGAAAGTGTCGATCATGCTGGAAGAGTGTGGTCTTGATTACACCACGCATCTGATGGACCTGGCCAAGGGCGTGCAGTTTGCGCCAGCGTTTTTAAAGATCAGCCCCAATGCCAAGATGCCGGCGATCGTCGATCATGAGGTGGATGGCGGTGCCGTCAGCGTGTTTGAAAGCGGAGCGATCCTGTTTTATCTGGCCCGCAAGACAGGACTGTTCATGCCAGCTGGTGTGATCGGTGAAAAAAATACGCTTGAATGGCTGTTCTGGCAGGCAGCCAATCAGGGGCCAATGGGCGGCCAGCTCAGCCATTTTTCAAATTATGCGCCCAAAGGTCAGGACTATGGACTGAAACGCTATAAGGGCGAATATGAGCGCAATCTTGCGGTTCTGGAACGGCAATTGCATGACAAAGACTTCATTCTGGGCACCTATTCAATCGCCGACATGATCTGCTTTCCCTGGGTGTTGATTGCCCGGCCACTTGGCGTTTCGCTGGATGCATTTCCCAATGTTTCGGCCTGGCGTGGCCGCATCAAGGATCGGCCAGCCGTGCGCCGCGGTGTCGCGCTGTACAAGGACAGTCAGAATCGCGGTAAACACAATGCGCAGAACAATTCGGTCCTGTTCAACCAGGGTGCCGATAGCCTGAAGCAAAATCCGGAATGACCGCTGATACAGTTCGTCTGAATTGGTTCGAACCGGAGAAAACAAAGAACTTGAGGAAGACTGATATGCGCAAGACCATTGTGCCGAAGCCACTGAAAGACGTCTATGAAAACTGGCATTTTGCCCCAGCCGTGGTGGCCAATGGCATGATCTATTGTTCTGGCATCATCGGAACCAGTCCGGATGGTGCCTCTCCCGGTGAAGAGGCGCTAAAAGGCGCCAGTGCAACGCTGAAAGAGGCCGATGAGGCGCCGATCGCCGCGCTACAGGCCGTTCGTGATCCGGAGGCCCAGTTTGCCACGGCGTTTGAAGCGCTTGGCGCCATCTTGAAGGAAGCAGGCGCGGCCATGACGGATCTGGTGGAGATCACCACCTATCATGTCGATATCAGCCAGCACATGGAAAGCTTCATGCGGGTAAAAGATCGTTACATTCTCGAACCCTATCCGGCCTGGACGGCCATCGGTGTCAGCGAGCTGATCGTGCCCGGTGGCCTGATGGAAATCCGGGCCATTGCCATGGCTCCCGATTGAACACTTTGGCACAGGATGCGACCTTGGGAAAAGGCAGACACGCAGCGTGTCCAGCCTCTCAAGTGATCGTAAAGCCCTTCAGACCTGAGCGGGCTCTTCCTTTGTCTTGATTTTTTCGGCTGCTGCCGCAGCAGCGGCAAGGGTTTTCACGGCGGGAGTCGTCTTCACTTGCCGTTTGGCGATGTAGTTTTCCTGGTTGGTGGTCGCCTTGGCCAGATCATAGAAGTAACTGACCATCACGCCACCGGATTGGGAAAGACCCTTTTCGGAATTATCCGCCATTGCGTAGATGTCCGAAATCACGGCGCCATTGCCGAGGTGAAAGCGGGCCACCGGATCATAGGGCAATTCATCTTCGCGCTTGGCATTGACGAGATAATGGGCCGCCAACCGGCGCATGTGTTCAGCATGATCGATTTGCCAGGCTGTTCCTGCCTGTTCAGACCATTTGCGAAACCCGGGTATGGGCGAAAGCGTCACGAAGGTCTTGAGCCCATCCAGCTCGGCGGCAAGATCGGTTGCCACCTGCTTTATCAGGGAACTGCCAAAGGAAATCTGCGCGAGACCCGGCTGGCAATTGGAAATGGAATAGAAAACGGCTGTGTCTGCGTCATTGGCTGCAATGGGAACGCGTGACTCGCTCAAAAGGGACTGAATCGATGACGCGCGGCCCTTGGTCAGGGCAACTTCGACAAAGATCAACGGTTCATCCGGCATCGACGGATGGAAGAACGCGAAGCAGCGCCTGTCGGCCGGCGCCAGTCTGCGGCGCAAATCATCCCAGCTCTGAATTTCATGTACCGCCTCATAGGCGATCACCTTTTCCAGGATATGGGCAGGGCTTTCCCAACTGATCGGGCGCAGGACAAGGAAACCGCGATTGAACCATGAAGCAAACAGATGACGGAAATCCAGATCAAGCGCTGCCAGGGTGGCATCATTTCGTCCGAGGCGCAGCAGGTCGGCCCGCATCTGCACCAGAGCTGCTGTCGCATTGGGCACCTGATTCAGCCGGCGCACGAACTCCTGGCGCCGGGGTTCGGCCGCGGCCATGAAAGCACGATAGGTGGCCTTGGATGGTGTGGCTTCATAGGCATCCAAAGCAATACGGACGGCTGCAGGATCAATATCCATACCAGTGGACAGATGCCTGAAAAACCCAAGTTTTTGCTCGTCTGACAGGCTGGAAAATCGCGTCAGAATTGCGCTCGCAAGCCCATGCACCTGCGTTTCGCTGCTTGTTACTATGAGCGCTTCGGCCATCTCTTCCAGTGGTCGGCCATCGTAGGCACGCGTCGTGATGCGGGCGGCGCGCCTGTCAAATACGGTTGCAAGCATATCTGCCAAAAGGCTCATGTCTGTCTCCAAGTTTCTGATATTGCCGGCGTTCGTGTTTCTCTGCTTCAGATCAGCGCGTTGCCTGTTGCACAGCGTCATTGCGGTTTGACAATCTTGCGTGAGCGGTAATATCGAGCACTCCCGCAGGCTGCCATGGGGTTCTGTTGTCGAGGCGTAATTCAACGGCCATGAGAACATATAACGTCCCGGACCATTGCCGTGTCCTCTGATTGAATGCTTTGAAACTCATGCAAACGTGGCGGCTACACGGTACAGGCCCGCATGGCGGCGCGCCAGCGTTTCCATGTCTCTGGAATAGCCACCGCCAACCACGCAGGCGATCGGAACAGCATTGGACCGGGCCAATTCGATGACAAAACGATCCCGCGCCTGAAGGCCGTGGTCTGTCAGCCTGAGTCGGCCAAGATGGTCATCGTGGTGCGGGTCGACGCCGCCATTGAAGATCACCAGATCCGGACGGTGGTTGCGCATCAGCAGCGGCAGCTTGTTGCGCAGTTCCAAAAGGTAGTCCGCGTCGCCTGTTCCATCGGCAAGCCCGATGTCGAGATCAGAAGGGCGCTTGCGCGTGGGATAATTTTTGTCAGCATGGATGGAAAAAGTGAAGACCGAAGGGTCGTTGAAAAAGATGTCTGCGGTTCCATCACCCTGATGGACATCGCAATCAACCACCAGTGCTCGTTCGATCTTACCCTGTTGCTGCAGCACGCGGATGGCAATCGCCACATCGTTAAAAACGCAAAAGCCTGCGCCCTGGTGCTGGCGTGCATGATGGCCGCCACCAGCCGTATTGCAGGAAATGCCAGATTCAAGTGCCAGTTCCGCAGCCAGCACAGTGCCGCCGGAAGCGCAAAGAGCGCGCAGCACGAGGGATTCATCAACCGGAAAACCGATATCCTTCGTGATCTTTATCGGTAATTGGCCGGTTAGCACCTGATCGACATAGGTCTTGTCGTGCGCCAGAGTGATCCGGTCGGGCTTTGAAACATCCGGCTGATGGAATCCGGCAGGCCCGGCCAGGCCCTCTTCCAGGAGTATTTCCGCCAGTCGGCGAAACTTGCCAATCGGAAAACGGTGACCGGTTGCAAGTTCTGCATTGTAGTGTGGGTGGTGCACGATCGGAAGTCCCATGAACTCTATATAGTCAATCCAAGTACGAGCGGTAAGAGTGCATTGCATTTTACGCTGGCAAAACTCGGTTTGGATGTGCATCAACGCGCTTTGCGCGCGGTGCCAGGTGGGCACTTGCAAATTGACGTTTTCGGTCCCTATGATATTCAGGCATTGCTCATATGAGCCATTATCCAACTGATTCAGAGGCTTGTGATGGATATTCGTCTGGACGATCTGCGCGGGCCCGAGATTGCAGAACTGCTGAATATTCATCTGGATTTTGCCAGGGCGGTGTCACCTCCCGGGAGTGTCCATGCGCTCAATCTGGAGGCCTTGAGAGCGCCGCATATATCGTTCTGGACAGCCTGGGACGGGGAACAACTTTTGGGCTGTGGTGCCTTGAAGGAACTTGATTCAACGCATGGCGAGATCAAATCGATGCATACAGCGAAGGCTGCCCGTGGCAGGGGTGTTGCCGCCGCGCTTTTGACGCGGATCATAGGTGAAGCGCAAATGCGTGGATACCAGAGGCTGAGCCTTGAAACCGGCGTGACGGAAGACTTTGCTCCGGCGCGCAAGCTCTATCAACGCTTCGGTTTTGACACCTGTGCGCCGTTTGCAGACTATTTTGCCGATCCCTTCAGTGTCTGCATGACACGCGCCCTTGCTGACTGAGAGAGCATGATGCGCAGTAATTACGATGGATACACGGGCTTTCTGCCGTTCTGCAAGAGCCCGGCCTTTGTGTGACCGTTTCATGGTTTAACGCGGAGATGTTGCAAAGAGGAAAAATTTGCGAGGCACTTGCTCCGGGTTCTTCGCCTTGATGGCAAAAGCTTTGATCGTTCTGAAAGGGTTTCACAGTGCTGAACGCAGGATGGCAAAATGCTTTTACCGCCAGCTTTCTGGCATTGCTGATCATGGTCGTCATTCCAAAAGCCTGCGGTGGCAAGGTTGAGGGATAGACTGCCGCTGAAACCGAGTGTTTTATCCAGTGGGATGGCCGCGAATACGGCTTTGATTGCGAAGAAAACCAAGGCTTCTGATGCCCTGGATTTTCAATTCGTGGTTCCACCAACAATGACCGGAGAAAATCATGAAGACGATACATGCATGTCTGACCACAGCCTTTTTCGCTGCAAGTTTTATTGTGGCCCCGTTTGTCACCACCCCGGCTCAATCGGCAAGTTTCAATTGCTCCAAAGCGACAACCAATGATGAATTGGCGATTTGTGCAAATCCGACGTTGTCATCTCTCGATTCGCAAATGGCTGGACTTTGGTACGGCTACAGGGCTATGCCGCTCTTGATGGGCGCCAGTGGCAACCGTCACGATGAAGCGGAAGCGTTTTTGAAGTCACGCGGCGACTGCGGCTCCAATTCCGGTTGCCTTGCCAAACTTTACCACGCGCGCATTGCCACGCTCGAAAAGAATATCGATGATGCAATCAAGAACTACTGCACGAATTAAACTGTCTGTTGTGATCAAGACATGTTTTGGTCCAACGCACATCTAAGGCGGAACAGGAACACCGCGCAGTAAAGCCAGAGGTGGAACGTCCTTCTGCCCGTCAATGACGAGCAAAAGGTCGACGGTTTCTGCGTCGGGGGGCGGATTGCCAAGCACTGCGATCCCTTCCAGTTTTTCATCGCTGTAGAGCCCCTCCAGATGGGCAATTTCCACTGGATCATTGCCCTTGGCCGGGTCCCAGATCCACAGGCGTGGCGTCAAAGGCGCATCGCCTGCAATATTTGCAAGGTTCTTGCCCTTCGGCACAGATGCGCAGCGCGCTATCATATCGTCGCGCCGCTTCCTGGAGCCGGGTTTGGAGACGCCGGCATCCGCTGTGACGATCAGCAATCTGTTTCCCAATGTTTCAAGCGATCGGATGCCGACATGGGGCAGCGGCTTTCCATCAGAAGCCTTGAAATTCAAAACATGCAGCTGGGTTGGCTCCACCTGTTGTTTTGTTGGAGAAGTGAGGATGCTGTCAGGAGACTGAACCACATAGGCCTGGCCCTCGTCGCGCCCGGAGGGGCTGCGCAAGCCAAAAAAGATCTGGTCACCCAGCGTCGCCAGCCCTTCGATATTCAAGCCGCCGCATTGCAACGGCTTTTCCAGATAGGGTTGAAGGATGGAATGTTTGCCAAACAGTTGCTTCAACAGACCTCTTTTTGATTGCACCTGAAGGCTGCCTTGGTGCGGCTTGCCATTCGTGTTCAACAGGAAATGCGCAAGGAACCATCGGTCTTTGGCTCTCTTGCCGCTTTTTCTCTTGTTTCCCATCGAGCCGGTCACCAGAACGTAGCGCCCGTTGCGGGCAATGGCCTCCAGATCCACCTCGTCACAGGCCTTCTTCCTGCTGATATCCGTGCAGTGGTCGCCGAAAAACTGGCCAAAGGTTGGGCCTGCCTGATAGGTCGGCATCGCGTCTGCGGCAAAGAGTCTGATTTCTTGAATGGCAAGCATCTCGTCAGCAACAAGGATGCATTGATGATCATCAAAACAGATCGCGCCGCTGATGTTTTCACCCGCATCGGCATCGGGATCGTAACCCACAAAGAGAGCGTCGCCAGTGACAGGCACGGGTTCGCTAGCCGAGCAAGGGTATGCAAAAAGCCCAACCGCAACAAAGACGGCAAGCAGTTTGATCAGAGGTGTTTTGCCTGCATCGTGGAACATCGGGATTTGACCTTGCCCCATCTTGTTTCAATGCATGGTTTCAGAGTTTCCGCCCCCAGACAAGGGCCCGATGATCGGATTGGATTGATGCGCTCGCCGGGATGGCGCGGTGCTTTCAGCGGACAGGGAGCCCGGCGTTCCTGTCAGACTGCCTAACAAATATGCAACAGCTTGAAAAAGAGTGCTAAGACAAGGCATTGGCGTTTTGCCTTTCCGCCATTTTTATTGCAAGATTTACTTGGCGAAAACCGATTGAACGAGGCTTGGTGTGGCGACAGTTGAAAAAAGTGTTGGCCCCGGTGCCAAAGAGAAAATACACGGCAGGCAGGCTGTAGTCGTCATCCATGGTATGGGCGAGCAGGTGCCCATGGACACTTTGCGCGGATTTGTGAATACGACCTGGGTCACCGATGAGAGCCTGATTCCGCGAAACCGGCCTGATTCCAACAATGGCCAGCAGCGTCTGGAAAACCCTGTCTGGGGCAAACCCGATCGACGCAACCGCAGCTATGAATTGCGCCGTCTGACCACAGAGTCTGCCAAGAACGGCGTCAAGACGGATTTCTACGAGTTTTACTGGGCGCATCTGATGCACGGGACGACCTGGGAGCACTTCAAGGCCTGGTTTGGCGACTTGCTCTGGCGCTCGCCCAAACGCGTGCCGAAGGATGTTTTCAAGGCCTGGCTGGCGCTATGGCTGGTGACCATTATCGGTGTGCTGGTGATGATCTGGTCGCTGTTGCCCATGGACGACATTCGTCAATGTATGAGCGGACAATGTGCCGAAAGCAGCTGCGATGCCTCCAGCCTGTGCTGGAGCTGGATCTGGCCGATATTGGGCGCCGTGGGCTCACTGGTCGCGGGCCTGTTTGTCAATGTTTTTCTGTTGAAATATTTCGGTGATGTGGCGCGCTATGTCAAAGCCTCGCCGCTCAATGTGGCACGACGCCAGGAGATTCGCGAGAAGGGTGTTGAGCTGCTGGAAACCCTGATGGGTGCGCGTGATTTTGATCCGTCGAAACATGACCCCAAGAAACCCTTTCCCAAATGGGATACGGACTACGACCGGATCATCGTCGTATCGCATTCCCTGGGAACAATGGTTGCCTATGATATTCTCAAGGCCAGTTTTGCCCGAGTGAACAATTATATCAACAAGGGCGGGCAATCGACCCGGAAAAAACAACCGCACCGCCATGCGCTGGAAAAACTGCTGCAGGATGCCATCGAGAATTCCGGAACGCTGGATATCGAAGAATATCGCCGCTTGCAAAATCTTGCCTGGAAGGAGCTCAAGGCCGATGGCAGCCCCTGGCTCGTCAGTGATTTCATTACCCTTGGATCGCCGTTGACGCATGCCGAATTTCTTCTCGCCCATGACGAGGACGATATGCGTGTACAGCAGGAAAAACGCATTCTGCCCACCTGTCCGCCGGCCATGGAATGGGATCAGAAGACCGGCCATCAGCACTTCAGCTACCGTCCTGGCGCGGGCTCAACCAATGGCGAGTATTTTCGCTACCCCCATCATGCCGCGCATTTTGCTTTCACCCGCTGGACCAATATCTACTCGAAAAGCAAGAATGTGTTATGGGGCGATATCATCTCCGGACCGCTTGCCGATCATTTCGACCTGGCGACACCCGTTGCAAGGCTTCAGGGCATCCTCGATATTCCCGTCCTGCCGGAGCAGGATTTTGAGGGCAAGGCCAATGGTTCCATGCCGTTTTTCACCCACACAAAATATTGGGACATGAATGTACGCACCGGACCAAACGACAATTGGGCCGTTCCCTATCATATCCACAAATTGCGCGAAGCCATCAATCTGCTCGATAAATAGCAGACTGGCCCCGCACGCAAATCAGGCATGCTGACGGACGCTGTTGGCAAAGCTGAACCGCCGACGGTATTCGCCTGGATTGGTACCGATTTGTCTGAAGAATATCTTTCGAAAGGCCGCCGCATCCTCGTAGCCGACCTTCCAGGCAATCTCGTTGAACGAAAGGGCTGTGCGTTCCAGCATTTCCCGGGCTTTTCCGACCCGAAGCAATTGCAGGTAAGTGGTGGGTTTGTGGGATGTCGCCTTGTGAAACCGACGCAGGAAGGTTCTTTCACTCAATCCGGCAACTTTCGACAGGATGTCGATGTTCAGTTTTTCGTTAAACCGCAACTGCAGGCAGTGCTGGACCTTTAATATGGCTTCGTCACCATGATTCAAAACCGGTGAGAAAATGCTGTAATAACTCTGTTCACGCCCACCCGGATCAATGAGAAACAGCCGGGCAACCGACAACATGGTCGAAGGTCCGGCAAAACGGTCGATCAGTTTCAGCCCGAGATCGGTCCAGGCCATGATGCCGCCAGCGGTGATGATGTCATTATCGTTGATGAGCAGGCGGTCTGTCTGCAGGTTCGAATCCGGGAAGCGCGCATTAAATGGCGCATCGAGCGCCCAATGGGTGGTGATCGTGCGTCCGCGCAACAGGCCGGTCGAGGCCAGGACAAAGGCCCCGGCGCAAACGGAACAAACGACGGCACCCGCCTTGTGGTTGCGCCGGATCCAGCCTGCCACAAGATCAGATGCATCTTGAGGCGGTGCCTGGCCAAGGCTGGGCGGAATGATGATGCAGGACAGCTCAACAGGCGTTGCCAAAGGAGAATTGGTATCCATGGCCAAGCCTGCCGCATTCGGTTTCCAATGGGTAACCTGAAAATGGCGCTCCCTGGCGATGAACCGGTTGGCGGCAGTAAACAGGTCAGTCAATCCATAAATTGCAGCCAATTGCGCGCCGGGATAGTCCAATAGGCCAATCTGGATGAAAGATGCCTCTTCGTTCATTTGTCAGTATTAACTCCAAATGTGTCAGTTCTGCCAATTCATCAAAGGCGTATCATTTGTCATATTGTCTTGCAATGAAGCGATCGAGATTGAGGAACAAACCATGAGCAAAAAAGCCCTGATTATTGTTGATGTGCAGAACGACTATTTCCCCGGTGGTAAATGGGTTCTGGAAGGTATGGACGCAGCAGCGCAAAACGTTTGCCGACTGATGGAAAACAGCCGTGCGCAAGGCGATCTGGTGGTGCATGTGCGTCACGAAGCGCAATCGGACAGCGCGCCGTTTTTCGTGGCCGGCACACCGGGTGCGCAGATCCATGCGTCGATAAAGCCGATGGACACCGAGGTGATGATCCTCAAGCACGCACCCAACAGTTTTCATGGCACGGACCTGAAAGCGAAGCTGGATGAGCATGGTATCGAAGACGTGGTGATTTGTGGTGCGATGAGTCATGTCTGTATCGATTCAACCACAAGAGCAGCTGTCGACCTTGGTTACGCCTGCACCGTCATCAACGATGCCTGCGCCACACGGGATGTGGAATTTGACGGGGTCGCCGTACCGGCGCGTCAGGTCCATGCGGCCTTGATGGCGGCGCTGGGCTTTTCCGCAGCCAAAGTCGTACCAACGCAAACCCATATCGCAGCATGAACTGAAGGGGTTACGACAAGGCTTGCGCTTTGTCTGAAACCTTCAGGAAACCCGTAGCCAGAATATTTTCCAGATCTTCCAGGGTCTGCACGAAGGTCTCGTCATCGCCGATGAGACCTTCATTGCGCAGGGAAATCAGCCCATGCAGGGCAGCCCAGAAAACCTGATTGAGACGCTCCGGCGGCATCACCAGTATCCCATCGTCGAAGGCTGCCTTCATGGGAGCGGCGGTCACCAGACTGTTTGCGTCCAGCGCCCTTTGCAGCTCTGCAGAAACGGTCTCTTCCGCTCGGGTGGGTTTGTAGATCATCCGGTAAAGCGCCGGATGATCCAATCCGAAGCGCACATAGGCTTCACCGGCTACGCGCAGCTGTTCGATATATCCATCGTTTCCACTCTCATTGACCGCTGCAGTGGTTGCCTGGGTCAGGCGGATCAATCCTGCAATGCGGATGGCGTCCAGCAAGTCTGACTTGTCCTTGAAATACAGATAGGGGGTCTGTCGGCTGACACCTGCGGCTTCTGCCAATTTGCGAAGCGTCAGCCCGTCGGCGCCATTTTCCTCCAAAAGGGTAATGGCGCAGGCAACCAGAGTTGATCGCTTGTGGTCTATTTCGTCGTCGGAAAGCGGCTTGCTCAAGAGTGTTCCTCAATGTTGCCATAACAGTTGACAACGTCAATTGACGGTGTCAATTAACCCTTAAAGCAAAACAAGACGAGCAGCAAGGCCCTCTGTCTGGCGTTGTCAAATTGCCAAGTGCGGCCTTTATGACGTTATGGCTGATCAAGTGCATGGATCTTGCATGATCGTCCATCAGGCCGCATTCGGATTGCCGGTTGCGGATGGATGTCTGCCAGAACGCGTGAGTTGGATACCGAATGATCGATAGCACCAAAATGGAAACACCACTTGCCGGGGTTGCAGATCTGTCCTTGGAACTTCCGACTGACAAGCCCGACAATCGCTACCTGACGGGATCTTTGGGGCTGGTTTTTGCCAGGACCGCCGTGCCCATCATATTGGTGATGCTGGTCAATGGCCTGTTCACCCTTGTGGATGCCTGGTTCCTCGGGGTCTATGTCGGCGCAGAGGCGCTGACAGCGGTGACGCTGATGTTTCCGCTTTTCATGATGCTCATTGCCATGGCAACCATCGTGTCCAATGGGTTTTCCTCGGTCATGGCGCGCTTGCTGGGCGCGGGCGCCAAATCCTCCGTGCTTGGCAATGCCTTTGCGGGCGCCATTTTGCTGTCGCTGATTTTCTCCGGCATTTTGATTGCCGGTTTCCTGTCCTTCGGTTTCAACCTTGTGGAGCTGGTTGCCAAGGGCTCCGACACGCTTGCGCTCATGGGTTTTACCTATATTGCCATCCTCATTGTGTTGTCGCCGATCACCTTCATTGAAATGCTGTATTTCGATCTGTTGCGGTGCGAGGGCAGGGTGGCCTTCATGACCGCCGCATCCCTGTCGACCATTCTGTTGAACGTCCTTTTCAATTATGTGCTGATCGTCGAAATGGACTGGGGGGTCGCCGGATCTGCCTACGGCACGATCGCTGCCCAGTTGACAGCGCTGTTTGCCATGATTGTCTATCGGTTTTTCGCCCGCTCCACATTGAGCTTTGATACGCTGGCTTTCAAGGTGATGCGCTCCCATTGGCGCGATTACCTGGCGCTTGGCGTGCCGCCCAGCCTGGGTTATCTTGGTGTGTCGCTATCATCGGCCGCAATTATCTATTCGCTGCAATTGTGGAGCGGCGACAATTACGAGGCAACAGTCGGCGCCTATGGCATTACCACACGGCTGATGACGTTCTTCTTTTTGCCGCTGCTTGGTCTTTCAATGGCTTTTCAGACTGTTTTGGGAAACAATTTCGGCGCGCAATACTGGGCTCGAGCGGACGCCAGTGTAAAGCTGGCTCTGGTCCTGTCGTTCTTCTATTGCCTGGCAGCCGAAATTTTCTTTCTGCTGTTTGCCGATGTCATCGCCTATGGCTTTGTTGATGATGCCGCAATCGCATCCGAGACCGGCCGGATCCTGCCCTATATGTTTTTGCTGTTTTTCCTGTTTGGTCCAACGATGATGCTCGCCAGCTATTTTCAGGCGACGGGCGACGCCAAAAGGTCTGCGTTCATGAACCTTTCGCGGACCTATCTGTTCGCGCTTCCATTGACCTTTGCCTTGCCCTTCCTGCTCGGTGAACTGGGCGTTTGGGTTGCCGGACCCGTGGCCGAATTGCTGATGCTGGGGATGACGGTGTTCCTTCTGATTCAGGTGCGGCGCAAGCAGAAATTGCACTGGGGCCTGTTTCGCCATCAAGCGACATCCGCGGTGATGAACACGGGCCCGCAGCCATGAAATATTTCCGTTGGATTTGCCGCCAAGGAACGATGCAAAGATAACAGCCAACGCGGATAATCGGGTGGTATACAGACGGCCCACAAGCCATTAGTGAAGACGCTGTATTCCTACACCTGATATTTCCAAAGGGAATGATTCTCTGGAACTGGCGTGTTGGACGAATTGCTTATCTGAAAGGGCAACCAGCCGGTGCTCAGAACCCTCACTGTTGTTTTTGTTCTTCTGCTGGGCTTTTATGCCGGTGCCCAGCTTGGAAAATTTGCGCCGATCATTTTGCAATTGCAGCAGGAGAGGGGGTATTCGCTGGTCTATATGGGCTGGTTGACATCTCTGATTGCTCTTTTTGTTGCCGTCATTGCTATGCCAGCCGCCATGTTCATCAGAAAAATCGGTCCAAAGGCATCGCTCAATCTTGGTGCCTTACTGCTCTTTTCAGGCGCCATGCTGATGGTATGGGATGCGGGCATGGCAATGGCGCTTGTTGCCCGGGCCATTGAGGCGGCCGGCTACATTCTGGTGGTGATTGCGGCGCCTGCGGTGCTTAATGTCATTGCACCGGTGCGCCTGAAGTCGCCGGCTCTTGCGCTGTGGGGCGGGTTTGTGGCGATCGGCTTTTCCATGGCAAATTTCCAGGCGGGCTTGATGATGGAGCTTTCGGGTACATCAGGTTATTTCCTCAGCATGGCAGCAGGGATGGGCGTAACGTCTTTGCTTGCAGCGCTTTGCATGACTGGCCTTGAGGTCAGGGAAGTCAGGACTGACGGCTCCATCAGTCTGTTGCAAGCGCTCCGATTACCCTTGAGTGCCTACCTGCTGGCTGTCGGATTCGGATGCTATGTGATCGGAACGATTTCATTTTTCACGTTTCTTCCGACCTTTCTGGAGGAAGCGGATCGGCCGTTGCTGCTGTCTGCTGCTGCCATCCTGTTATTCGTCCCGATTGGAAATATTGCCGCTGGCCTGTTGGTGAGCGGGCGTTGGCGCAGCCTCTCCCTGCAGGCGGTGGCCGTTGCATTCATCATCAGCAGTGTCAGTGGTCTTGTGGCTTTCAATTCCGAACAGCCGTCTATGTTGCTGGGTGGGGCAATTGTCTTCGCTATATCGGGAGGGGTGATCGCATCGCTTATCTTTGCCAGCACACCTGCCATGGCCACCATGGATGCACCGGGATCGCTGATTCTGGGTGTCATTTCCCAAACGGGTGGAATCGGGACAGTCATTGGTCCTCCCATTGCGGCTGCAACCATCGAATATTCCGGCTGGCCTGCGCTTGGTGTCCTGATTTGTTGCATGTCACTGGGGGGCGCATTGATCGTCTATTTCGCTTCCAGATCGTTTCGCTAGACGTTCGATGAGGGTGCTCCCATCAGGCCGAGTTCCAGGCGCTGCTTTTTTGTCAATTTGGCTGAGATGATTGCGTAGGCAGCATTGATATAGGCGCGCGTATCCTCATCGCTCATGGCTGACGGGTCTTCGATCTGCACCCATTTGGCCCGCGCCAAATAGGGAGCCGGCACAATCCCCGGCTGTTCGCACAGGATCGTATAGGTCAATTCGCTGCACTTGAAGCTTATGCGTCTTTGCGGGCCTTTTCCCCATTGTGAACAAATGGCAAAAATTTTGCCGCCAATCTTCCACACCGATGCTCCACCCCATTGTTCAACATGGGTGGTGGCCTTCAGCGAACTGCAATGGGCATCAAAGTCTTTTCTGTTCATCCGATTCTCCGCAGTGCGGATGCTACAGGCTTGTTGCGAAATGTGAAATTCTCAATCACGCCAAGGGCAAGGTTCCTGACACAGACTGTCAGGACCGAATCAGCGAACCGGGAGATCAAAGGGAATAGGCACCTCAGGAACCAGAGTGGATCGCTTGACCCACTCTGGTCATCCTGGGAGGATAGTTCAATGAACGACGCAAAGCGCCTCAGCGTGGCCATTCATTTAAACAGAAGCAGATTTCATGCCAGTTCGAGCTTTGCGCGGGATTTCAAGCCAATTTCTGCTGACAATGGCATCGGATTGACGTTGCGTCGCTCTTCCAGGCGTTTTGGCAGCCCGCAGACTGTTGGATGAGGACGGATCATGCGGGCGCAAGGCCTGAATATGGTCATTTGTTTGCTGGCATGGCATAAAATGCCGAATAATGCGGCAGTCTCACCGGGGTTTGCCTGTTAATGGGGCGAAACACTTACACGAAAGAATGCTGGCGTTGCAGCTTGCATGCAGCGGCGTGGATGGACAAGATCAGGTAGTTGTTGAACGGAGACAGACCAATGCCTGATGCCACACACCGCGACCTGGAACTTGTTCGACGCACGATCACGATTGCCGAAGAATCCAGAGCCAGTGGCAACCATCCCTTTGGCGCGCTATTGGCTGACAGGGATGGAAAAATAGTGCTGGAGGCACAAAATACCTGTGGTTCTCTGGGAGATCGCACCGGCCATGCCGAGCGCAACCTCATGACGCAGGCATCCATGGAATTCGATGATGCATTCCTTGCCGAGTGCACCATGTATACCAGCGCAGAACCCTGTGCGATGTGCGCCGGTTCCCTCTATTGGGCGGGGGTCGGTCGGGTGGTTTACGGATTGAGTGAAAAGGCGCTGAAGGACCTGATCGGTCCAGACCCTGAAAATCTGACAATGGACCTGCCATGCCGGGATGTCTTTGCGGCGGGTCAGCGCACAATCGAGGTGGTGGGACCGCTTCTGGAAGATGAGGCGCGGCCCGTCCACGAAGGATTTTGGGAATCATTGTAAAGCATCAGATCGGCGAGCCTTTGGATCCGTCTGCATAATAGGCGGACGAAAGGAACGGGGCGGGGATACCTTCTGCGGAAAATGCCCGTGCGAAAGCCGGTCGCTTTTCCAGCGCCTGCAAGAGCGAGAGCAAAGCCGGATAGTTTGCGGGAATGAACAGCGCTGGTGAGTCAAGCGGGTACAATTGCGGCCAGCGCAGGCACAATGCCAGATAGATATCGACGATTGAGGGCTCTTTGCCGCCCATATAAACACCACCCCGGCTGGAATATTCGGCTTCCATCAAATCAAAATGTGCCAGCAATCGCGCACTGGTAAATTGCCGATGGGCGGCTTGATGTTTGGGATCCGTGCCGACATATTTCTGCGGATAAAACAATTGCCGAAGGTCTGAGTGCAGCGTATTGCTCAGAAAAAACAGCCATTTGAGGAACTGTGGGCGTGATTTGTCGGTGGTACACGGCACCAGTCGGCCGACCCTGTCTGCCAAGGCCAAGACAATGGCAGCGGTTTCAAAAACCGGCTTTCCATCCATGATGCAGACCGGAATCAGGCCGTTGGGATTGAGCTTGCGATAGGTCTCGCTTTCCTGCTCGCGCGAGGGGCGGTCCACCAGCCACGTGTTGTAGGCCACACCCAGTTCTTCCAGCACCACGCGTACGATCAGCGATGCATTGTCCGGAGCGTAGTAAAGTGTATACACGTGATGTCTCTCCAAGCGCGTGGCAGGTTGGTTTCATCCGATCCGCTACTCTATTTGCAGCCGGACCTGATGGATAGTCTGATACCTGTCCGCAAATAATTCACATAGCTCCCAAACTCCATAGAGCAAGCAACAGGAAACTGCGCTGCGGCGACCTGTCACTTCTGAAAGGATGGGTCACCATCATGATCTGTCCTCAGGCGATAAGACAGGGGTAAAACTTGAGGTACGGGTGCTGATTCTCCGAGTGAAATCCTCTCATCAAAATTGCAACAAACCACAATGTGAAACAAACGGAATAGTTTTTCAAAGTATACGAAACAAATGTTTCGTTTATGTAGACATGGCATTGAAAAAGCAGTATCGGATGGTGCGCGCTTAGCCGCGCTGCCAGAATGTTTCAGCAATGATCCCAATAGGATTGCATCATGTCCCATGTGTTTGCCAGGCACACCAAAGCCAGACTTCCAGTCGCAACCGAAGGCCAGGGCTGCTATTTGATCGACAGTGACGGGAAGCAATACCTTGATGGTTCCGGCGGTGCAGCGGTTTCCTGTCTTGGACATGGAGACCAGGATGTCATCCGGGCCATAGAGGCGCAATTGGGCAAAGTGGCCTTCGCCCACACCGGCTTTTTCACCTCGGAACCGGCTGAAACACTGGCTGATCGGCTCGTCGAACAGGCACCTGAAGGTATCGACCGGGTGTACTTCGTGTCTGGTGGTTCCGAAGCCGTTGAGGCTGCTTTGAAGCTTTCGCGGCAATATTTTCTCGAAAAGGGTGAACCTGACCGCAAGCGCATCATCGCGCGCCGGCAAAGCTATCATGGCAATACGCTGGGCGCGCTGGCTGCTGGCGGTAATGAATGGCGGCGCCGGCCTTTTTCACCCCTGATGATTGATACGGCCCATATCGCGCCCTGTTATGAATATCGCGAGAAGGTGTCGGGTGAAACCACATTTGATTACGGACAGAGGGTCGCCAACGAACTTGAAGCCAAAATACTTGAACTCGGTCCAGAAAGCGTCATGGCCTTCATCGCTGAACCTGTTGTGGGAGCCACATTGGGTGCGGTCCCTGCTGTTGAGGGATATTTCCGCCGGGTGCGGGAGATTTGCGACACCTATGGAGTGCTGCTGATCCTTGACGAGGTCATGTGCGGAATGGGGCGCACAGGGTCTTTGTTTGCCTGCGAACAGGACGGTGTGACACCGGATATAGTCACCATTGCCAAGGGTTTGGGCGCCGGATATCAGCCGATTGGCGCAATGCTGTGCACATCAGAAATCTATGATGCCATTGAGCAGGGCACCGGTTTCTTTCAGCACGGTCACACCTACAATGGCCATCCGACAGCCTGTGCCGCAAGCCTGGCCGTTTTGAATGCCATTATTGAAAGGGATCTGCTCAGCCGCGTTCGCGAGAAAGGCAGCCGATTGTCCAGTGCACTCAACGCTGCTTTCGGCCAGCATCCGCATGTCGGAGATATTCGCGGGCGCGGATTGTTCCAGGGCATTGAACTGGTAGAAGACCGGGCGACAAAAAAGCCGTTTGCAGCCGAACGGGGCATCCACAGGTCAATCAAGAAGGCGGCTTTTGAAGCCGGTTTGATCTGCTATCCGATGGGTGGAACAGTGGGCAATGAGCAAGGCGATCATGTGCTGCTGGCGCCGCCATTCATCATCAATGACGATCAGATAGACGAATTGGTCACGAAGCTCGGGGTTGCCTTCGAGGCAGCTTTTCAGAGTTGATAGCTGCCAAAAGACAGAAGCATTTTGCGCGGCTGCGATGACGCCTGGAATACAACTGCACAGCTTTAAGCTGCCTCGTCTTCCTTCAGGAGGAATTGGGACAGTCGGGTGACATAATTGTCCCAGCCGCTGTCGTGCATATCCCGGGTTTCCTGCTTGCTGAAACCGAAATGTCGGATGCGAAGCGTTGATCCGTTCTGCGTAGGCGTGAAAAACAATTCGACTTCGGTGATTTCGCCATCCCGGTCCCGTTCCCAGGTGAAACGCACATGGCGTTCCGGTTCGATTGCAAAGATCAGACCCTCGGTCCGGCTGCAGCGATCCTCCTCTTCAATGAAGAGACGGTAATGTCCGCCGACAGTGGGATCGATTTCCATCCGCGTTGCCGGAGGAATGATCGTTTGCGGGCAGATCCAAGCCGCATAGACCTGCTCGGTCGAGAAAGGCAGATCATAATATTTGTCTATATTCATTCTGTTCCTTTGATGCGGTCCAGGTACGGCCTGTTGGAGACCGTTACTGTGGCAATAGCAAGACGCAGGACGAATCATTACTAACAAATTCTAACGCTTTGAAACGTTCTTGCAAATGTGAATGTACATATCAGAAAGGCCCATGGTGTTTTCAGGCCTCGCCTGAACGTGGCACCGAATGGATGGTTCTGAATCTGCGGTGCGCCGCTCGTTCCAGAACGCGCTGCTATGGCCGGTGCCAAAGACATGCTCTTGCGCCGCTGCTGGAAATAATCCTGCAGCAATGGTCAACGCGCAGTCGGAATTGCGAAACGGATGCGTGAAGCGCGCCGGTTGGCTGTTCAAGCGGCACTGAAACTGATAGGCGGTGGCGACTGAGAGTTGCGCCTGTATGCATACACAAAGGGTTTGGCATGTCACGAGATACGATCGTCATTACGGGAATGGGTCTGGTGACACCGCTGGGGTGCGGGGTAAAGACTGTTTGGGATCGTCTCGTGGCCGGACAATCGGGCATTCGGTCAAATGATCGGGTGGAATGCTCTGACCTGCCAGTCAGGATTGCCGGATTGATTCCCGATGCGACCATGGACAAGCATGGTCTGGATATTGAGAAGATCGTAACGCGCAAGGAGCGCAGAAAAGTTGACCTGTTCACGATCTATGCTCTGGCTGCCGCAGAAGAGGCCTTGAACCAGGCAAATTGGAAACCCCAGGACGAACTGCAAAAAACGCGCACAGGAACAATTGTCGGAACCGGTATCGGCGGGTTTCATGTTGTGACTGATGCGGTTGAAATCATGCAGAGCAATGGCGCGCGGCGGCTGTCCCCCTTTCTTGTTCCTGCCTTTCTTGCCAATGTGGCCGCCGGCAATATTTCCATGCGCTACGGACTGAAGGGCCCCATCGGGGCGCCGGTGACAGCCTGCGCTGCCGGTCTGCAGGCCATAGGTGATGCCATGCGGATCATCCGCTCCGGCGAAGCGGATGTGATGGTGGCTGGCGGCACCGATGGCTGCATCGATCGACTGTGCATAGGCGGCTTTGCAGCAGCGCGGGCGCTGTCAACGCAAAATGAAGTGCCTGAAGCTGCATCGCGCCCCTTTGATCGCGACCGGGATGGGTTCGTGCTGGGCGAAGGTTCAGGCATTGTTGTGCTGGAAACCCTGGAACACGCACTGGCCAGAGGTGCTGAGCCGCTGGTGGAATTGTCGGGCTACGGCACAAGTTCCGATGCGTGGCATCTGACCGCCGGCCCTGACGATGGCTCGGGTGCGGCCAGGGCCATGGAGGCATGTATTCGGATGACCGGCGAGAGCGCAGACAAGATCGGTTATATCAACGCCCATGGAACTTCGACACCGCTCGGAGACCGCTGCGAGATTGCAGGCTTGCGATCCGTTTTCGGCGATCGACTGGCCTCTGTGCCGATATCATCGACGAAATCTGCAATCGGACACCTGCTGGGGGCTGCAGGCGGTGTGGAAGCCATTTTTACAGCGATGGCCTTGCGTACCGGTATTCTGCCCCCTACGCTCAATTGTCATCGACCAGACGATGAATTTGCGGATCTGGACCTGATTCCACACGAGGCGCGCAAGGCAGATATACACGCGACGCTGTGCAATGCCTTCGGGTTTGGTGGCGTCAATGCTTCCATTGCCATGCGGGTGATCGACTGATTGCACTGGCGGCGCGACCAAACGCCGGATTACCACCGGACGTCCGGATCAGGCTCGCTCAAGGCATATTCCACCGGAATGTTGCCAAGGCGCCCCGCCGTTGCGGAAAAACTTGACAGGTAGCTGCCAAGAACCATCCTCGTTGCAGCCAGACAGAAAAGGTCCACTGTCGCATCCTTGATGGCCTGTGCCGACGAACGGCCACGGTGGAGGTCACTCTGGGTTATGATCCGTTCTCCGAAAAGCGTACAAATTTCCGCAGTCACTTCAGGGACGTCACTTGCAACAAAAAATGTGGTTGTTGGATCCTCGCTCAGCAAGGTCTCCATGCGTTCAACAAACAGGCTGGTCGGACTGAATTCAGTGGCCGGAAGATGATCCGTACGGCGAATGTGCACACCAATGGTGTTGGCGAATTGCGATGTGATTCTGTCGATGCGTTTTTGCACATCGGCTATTGGCTGGAAGGGATAAAACGCTTGGTCGTTCCGGTAAAATGACCATCCGCATTTAATGTGGGTGTTTCGTCGCTTCGCCAACGATTCAAAGTCAAAATCTTCTCGAACCATCTCCCGGATCTGGTCTCTTGCGAAGTCTGGCCTGAGATAGTCAAATCGCGCGTAGCGTTGCAGATTGTATCTCAGTTTCCTGCGCCAGGACCAATCGAGTTTGTTAAAACTGATCATTCGGTCGATTTCTGCGGGCATCCTGAGAAAATCGGTCAGGTTGCACCCCAGATTGTTGTTGACAACCCAGATAAGTCGCAAGGGTTGCCCAATGGTGCGAGAGAGCGCTATGGCGCAGTTCAGAGCGTGCAGCCTGTTGCAAATTCCGCCCTCCGGCTCAATCGTCAGCATGGCAATATGCAATCTGAATTTCAACGACAGGCAATATCATCGGGATCATTGATCAACTCTGAATTTGTGTTTTAATGTGTTGGAGGTATATATCGCACAGTCACAATCCTATCGCAGACTATTTGGTGATAAAAATAGGGGTAAGTTCTTGACGGCAATGAAAATGGATAGCGCATACAAACTGGCAAATTCAGACATTGCCGTCGAAGAGTTTGATGGCGAATTCGTGGTTCTGGATCTTGTCAGTGGAAATTACTATTCATTGGAAGGGGCTGCTGCTCTCATTTGGCAAAACCTGATGGCCGGGGCCTCTCCAGCTGCCATGGCGAATGCCTGCGACGTTAATCAGCCGTGCAATCCCGATGCCGTTCTCCAGTTCTGCCAAACATTATCGGACAACGGTCTTATTGTTCCTTCCGAAGCCGAACCAGGTTGGGTGATGACCGACGCAGTGTCGGGTGCCTTCCAGGCACAGACAAGCGCGCCAGAGACAAACATGTTTGATGATCTGGCCGAACTCATGCTGTCGGATCCGATTCATGACGTTGAAGAGACCGAAGGGTGGCCGGTTCGGAAGACCGACACCTGATGCCACGCAGGGTCAGCATCGCCAATGTGCATCAATTCGCCAGAGAGCTATTTGCTGCAGTGGCGGATCAGAATTTTGACGAGACGCAACGGCGCCAATTGTCTCTGCCCGGATTGGATGTCGAAGTTCGGTCACACGACCCGGCCTATCTGAAGTTCTGTACGCAGGCTTTTGTACCCAATCCGGTGAAGCCGCAGGCAGCGCGCAAGGCAGTGCGTGTTGCCGTTGTCGATCATGCGACAATGCCTGAATTGCCCAGTTGCCTGTGGCATGAAGCGGAGTTTTCGATCAAACGAATGGTGGATGCCCTTCTCAATAAAGGGTTTCAAGGGATGTATGAACTGGACTATCGGCTTTGGCAGCTTTATCGCAATCATGACGGGGAAGCCGTTCAGTTGATGGTGGATAATTCTGCCTTTCCACCGTGGGAGTCCGCCTTTCCCCTTCGTCAATTTGTGCATTGGGCCTACCACGGAACACATCAAAGGCTGATGCATGCCGGCACACTTGGGCACGATGGCCGGGGTGTGCTTCTCGCCGGTTCAGGCGGATCTGGAAAATCCGGAACAACCCTTTCCGGTATTCTCAACGGACTGACCACCGTTGGAGACGATTATGTGGTTGTCCACAATGACGGCTCCGGGTGGCGCATTGAGCCGGTCGTCAGGCTGATGAAACAGGATGCTGCCGGACTGAACCGTCTTGGCTTGCCTTCGAACGGCGAGCATATGAGGGGTCCGAACTGGCAAAACAAATTTGTCTTTGATTACACTGCGGTTCATCCGGGGGCTGCGGCCGACACCCTCGATCTTGCGGCCATTTTGCTGCCGGTCATTACGCGGGGCAACACCACCGAAATTGTACCCGCGACCACGCGGGAAGCGGTCATGGCGCTTGTTCCCAGCAGCCTTTATCAGCTCAAGGGTGGCTGGGCGGACACGCTCAGATTTACGTCGCAACTGTGCCGCATGGTACCAGCCTACCATTTGCGGCTGGGCAGCGAACCTGTGGAAATTGCAGATGTAATCAAAGGCTTTATCGAGGGCAGAGCCAGATGAAAGTTGCAGTGCTGATGGCTGTTCACAACGATCAGCTGTATATTGAAGACGCATTGAAATCTCTGCTCAGACAAAGACATGCGGCAGAGCTTGATATCATTGTCGTCAATGATGGATCGACGGATGAAACAGGCGCAATCCTTCGCCGTATGGAGAAAAGCCATCCCGAAATACGGTTGTTCGAAACTGAGAACACTGGCGTGACCAGGGCACGCAATGAGACCTTGGAACAATTACGTCCGGATACGGATTTTGTGACCTTTCTTGATGGTGATGATCTGTCAGCCGAAGGGCGGTTCGACAGGGACCTGGCGATTTTTCGGTCAAAACCGCAGCTTGATCTGATTTATTCAAGGCTGTGCCATTTTGAGGAATCGGATCCGGAAAGTCTGGCGCCAAACCGTGACAGCCGCACCTATCGGGGGCGGTTTATCCAGCTAAGCTCCGGATTATATTCTTATGCACTCATCAAGCGCGTTGGCAGGTTTGATGAAGAATTAAAACAGGCCGAAGACACTGACTTCATTTTACGCATGTTTGAAACTTGTCCCAATTACCTGCTTTCCGATGAGGTCGCATTCTATTATCGTCGCCATGCGAACAATATGACGCTTGATCGCAAACTTGCGTCCCGGGAGTTTGCCAGAGCCATGCTGAAATCGGCCAAAAGGCGCAGGCAATTGCCAGACTACCGGATGCCCGCCGGGCTGTTTGAGGCAGAAAGAGGCCGTGAGGCTCCAGATTGGATATGATCATCGACTATTCTGTGGTTATCCCAGCCTATAATGCAGCCGACACAATTGGCGAGGCTGTGCATTCGGTCCTGGCGCAAAGCATCCCACCGGCGGAAATCATCGTTGTGGATGATGGGTCGACCGATCAGACTGCCGCAGTCGTCACGTCACTGTCTGTTCCGATTACACTGATACAACAGGAAAACAAGGGATGCGGTGAGGCAACCAATACAGGATTCAGAGCGGTCAAAACGCCTTTGTTAGCGTCACTCGATGCTGACGACATCTGGCTGCCAGACAAGATGAAAGTTCAATTGGACATCCTCAACAGCGATACCGATGTCGCGGCCATATTCTGTCGGGCCAAAACCTTCAGAGACTTGAATGGAATGCGTGAATTTCATAGAGAAGCAGATCTTTGGGCACGCTCAACCATGGTTGTTTGGACTGAATTGGCACTGGCGAACGGCAAGATCATAGATCCACCCGGGGGGCTTGGCGACATGATCGACTGGCTGGGTCGATTGCGCGAGAATGGTCATGTGCTGCACATGCATCCACAGGTGCTTGTACACCGTCGGATCAGACCTGGCAGCTTGAGCTATGCGCGAACGGAAGAAAGCAACAGGGGGTATGTGTTTGCCGCCAGGCAGGCGATATTGCGTCGCCGCGCCGCATCAAAAACGCAGCAGGATGGATAACCCGCTCGCCAATGCCATACAAAACAGACCAAAAACGTTCTTTTCCAAATTACAGCTGGGCGTGGCCCAGAGGCAGTGTCGAGGACCTCATACGAGCAGCAGCCTGGGCTGATGGAGCAAAGGCTGCCGCGCTTTTTCAAAGCTGGATGAAAAACCACGATATTGACGCCGTTACCCATGCCGAGCATCGGCTGTTGGTTTCGGTCGCTTCCCGATTTCCTGAACAACAGGTGCCTGTAGATCACAGACCCCGCCTGATGGGGTTGCAAAGGATGTTGTGGTCGAAATCCCGGTTTTCCCTGAAGGCAGCCGAACCGGCACTGAAAAAATTGCGTAACGCCGGCATTGACGTGCTGGTTTTCAAGGGTGCGGCGCGCTCTGCAATGAATATGGCGGATCTGAAAGGCAGGATCGCCCACGATGTTGACATCCTTGTCAGGCACAGTGATTTCAAGACAGCGTTGCGCCTGCTGATGGACGACAATTGGCGGGCGTCAAACGGACGGTCTGCTGCCTATTGCCAGGCCGCAGCCGCGGCCATACGCGGCATCAACCTGTTCCGGGGGGAATTCGGCGATATTGATCTGCATCAGCGCCTGCTGCATCAGTACACGGTCCTAGATGACAGCGAAGAGGATGTGTGGGGCAGGGCACAAAGTGTCTCTTTTCTGGGGTGCGATGTATATGTGGCAAGTCCCACCGACCAGTTGATCATTGCCATCGCCCATGGGGGACTGGATGGTCATTCACACAGTGACTGGATGGTCGATTGCGCCCATCTCGTTGCAGACAATGATATCGATTGGGATCTCTTTGTGTCGACATGCAAGCGGCTGGGCATCATGGCGCATGCAGCAATCGTACTGAGCTTTATGGTGTCGCGGCTGGATGCCGACATTCCACAAAGGATCCTTGATCTGGTGGTCACATCAGGACGCCGTCCCTTCCTTTCACTGTGCAGTGCATTGTTCCAGGCGCATCCGAAACACGAACACAATCTTTTCGGACTGGGCGGGCGCACGCTCGCCAAGCAGGCACGCCTATACAAGGCCCGACGCCAGGTGAGGCGCGCGACTGATTTGCAGACAATAGTCTTGCGTCCGCTGCGGCGAACAAAGGGACTGAAGGATGCGCCCCCCAGAATGTTGTTGCATGATATTGACGTGCCAGCCGGCGCGCGCTCAATGTCGATTGTCGTCGAATTCGAGGCCTGTCCGGCCAAGCGCCGGTTCATGCTGGAGCTCAATGAAGGTTCGGTCCATCTGGCATCCCTGACATACAGGCACAGTGGTGCAAAAGGTCCCGTCACCTTGCATGCCAATCTGGATATTCCTGTTCGCATGAATGGCAAGGGATTTTCCGCAACGATGGAGTCACGCCCTTCCCAATACCTCAAGCACCCAGGCGATGCTGATGAAGTGCTTCGCTACAATGCGATGCCATTCGCCATTCTGGATGTAACATTCACACTTGCTGATGGCGTTTCATGATCAAATGAAAGCTTTCGAACGTATCGATTCTCGTTGGTAATTGGGCGAATTGCAAGCCTCCTCGGTGCTCCCCATGATCAGCGCAAGTCAACGCGAGCAGCGGGGAAATAGATCGGCCCTCTCGTGGAAAAGATTGAAATGACACCCATTCTTCAACGGGTGGGGAAAACCGTCCCGTCCACCGGACAGGTCACCGTTGCGCAGATTGTCCGAGGTACCCTTCGCGCTGCGTGACGCGTCCAGTCAAGAAAGCAAGCGGGTCGCGTGAATCGGCTTTCCGCCATCAAATGATCCTATTTAAACGTGAAACGCTCACATTTAGAATGTAAAAAGGGCGGCCTGGAAGCCGCCCTTGGCGAGGTTTTTTTCTTGCGTTACCATTCAAAGGATGGATAGCCGGACAGGGCAGAGAACCGTCCTATTGACCGGCAATTTTCTCGTCGATCACTTTGCGCACTTCGGCAAGTGCGTCGAATTGTTTGACATCGGAGACGCTCACGACTTTTGAACCTGCGGCTTCGATTTGTTCGACCAGTTTGGCACCGACGGCTGAGTCCGGGTTGGAAAGCTGCCCGATATGTTCATCTTCGCCAACCAAAGCCATGCCCTCTGTGACAAACCAGGCTGCAAACAGGCGCGCGGCATTTGGATTGGGCGCAAATTCGGGGACGAACACTTTCATGCCAAGCACCGGAGTATAATCGGAAAAAGGCCGGAAACGAAGGGATTCACCGCGATCCATGGCCAGATCTGTTGCGTAAGCCATTCCCGTGCCAACCGCGGCTTCGCCGGCAGAGACAGCAGCACCTACAGCGCCGCTGCCCGCTTTCAATACGGGGCTGTTTTCCAGAAGTCCTTCAACGATATCGATGGTTGGCTGAGCACCAATTTCATAGTTCAAATAGTCAACAGGCGCGATATGGTATGAATTCAGCGCAATTTTTCCGTCCCACTTTTTGTCCGCCAGATCCGAAACCGTGTTTGGAAGGTCAGCTTCGTCGACAAAATCCGGATTCCAGATCAGGCCATAGACCAAATCGAACATCGAAAGAACGGAGTTCGTCATGGGGCCGGGAACACCTGTCGTGGCGGAACCAATGCCAGGCAAGGTGCTACCCAGACTATCTTCCCAGTTAAAACTGGCGATATAGCCCTTTTTGACAGAGGGCCACAGGTCATCCACGCTGCCTTGCCCAACATCGCCGCTGAATTTGCCGGAAGCACTTTCCACGGCCAAGCGGGACATCAAAGTCGTTGGATGGGTTGGAGCCCATTCGATGTCAATGTCCAGGTCAAAACGCTTTTTGAAAGCCTCCATGACCTTCTCTCTGTTTTCGCTTTTGGTTGGGTGCAGCAACAGCACGACGAGTTGCCCTTCGTCCCGCGCGCTATTCGTCAACTCTTCAATTGTGGCACTCTCTTGTGCAGATACGCTTGTCAGGCTGGTCACCAGTCCCATCGCCAATGCGCTTACCGCCCCCAGAAATTTGAATTTATCCATTGTTATTTCCTCCCTTGAGTCAAATTGCAGCGATCCATGACCATTCGCTTTGCGATCTTTGAGGCCATTATCCACGCATCCAACTTAGCGATATTTAATCGCGCAAGTCAATAAATATCATACCTTTTGAAAAATAAACCAAATGACGATTTGCGAAGTTCTGGCATAAATAAAACCGTGGCGGGCATTTCTGAACTTGAAAAACATTCTAAGTATCGAAATTTAAACAAGAAAATTTTAAAGGTGTAATAATATGGCGAAAGACCAAAAAATGCGTTAGTGTGCAACCAACTTTGGTAATTGATGATTGGTTTGGTCTGATAATATGAAAACACCTACAAAAGTGAAGAAGAAAACCTCCGATCTGTCCGTGGTGAACGCGAGGAGTTTTAACGTCGAAAGAATCAAAATTCCAAAGGCGGCGGACGTTTTGGCTTCCCACTTGAGGAAAGAAATCGTCAGCGGCAGTCTCAAGAATGGTGAAATGCTGCCCACTGAACGAGAGCTTTCGGAAAGCTCAGGTCTTTCCAGGTCATCGGTGCGTGAAGCGCTCAGAATTCTGGAAATTGAGGGTTTGATCGTCACCAAACCAGGTCGCAACGGTGGTTCATCGGTTTGCCAGCCGAGCCGGGAAACAATTGTAAAAACGGTCAGTCTTTACATCTCGAGCAGACGCACACAAATGACGTCGCTCGTTGAGGCAAGGGAAGCCATTGAGCCCTCTGCTGCCATGCTCGCTGCCAAACATCGAACCACCGAGGATATTGAAAAGATCAAAGATCTTCATGAACTCCTGGCAAACAGCGTCGACGATTTGCCGGCGTTTCTGCGCGCCAATATCGATTGGCACATGGCGATAGTGCACGCCAGCCACAATGACCTGCTGATTGCATTTATGGATTCCATTGCACCATCAGTCTATGCGGTCACCAATGTTGAACACCTCAACCCCGTGCCCGTGCGCATGGAAGTGATAAAAGTCCACAGTCAGATAACGCAGGCCATCGTAGACGGAGATCTGGAGGCCGCAAAGCGCCGCATGGAGCGGCATGTCCATGCCTACGCAGATCATCTGGGTATTGGCGCCTGATGTTGGTATGGATGACGTTCCAGGAGGGAGCGGCTAGACCGGTTCGGAGTGGAAGGTTTTTGCAACGATGCGCCAGTTGTCATTGATCCTCAAAAGGTGGAGTTGATCGACAAATCTGGTTGGCGGGGCGATCATCTCGAGGGTTGCGGATGCGCAGTCTGGCCCGGCAAAATCGAGTTGTGTGATCGTGCTGACTTCGCTGTGGCCCAATTCCGAACTTGATTTTCTTGATGCAACCAGGTCGATCCAGGCATTTGCTGTGAAAACCTTGAGCTCGCCGCTTTGCAAAAACTGCAGTTTGCAGTCAGGCAGAAAGATTGCACGCAAACGTTCAGTGTCTCCTGTATGAAATGCCGTGGCGTAGGCTTGTACGATCTGCTCGATATCAGCTTTTGAACTGCTCATGCTTTGGTCTTCCTTTACACATTGATCTCTAAGACTTGCTTCTGCCAACGGCAGCCATTGTGAAAATTCGTCACAGCGCTGCCTGGCGGTACTAAAAAATCGAATGCAGCTTCCAGTTCCCGGGGGAATTGGAGTTCAAGCACAGGCAGCATGTCTTCGAGCTGCTCCATCGTTCTTGGCCCGAAGAGTGGCGCTGCTACCGCCGGGCGATCCTTGATCCACGCCATGGCCAATTGGCTGGCGGGAATGTCGCATTCTGCGGCTATTTCGGACAGGCGAATGCCCACAGATATTCCGCGATCATTCACACGGTCGGCATAGGCGCCGCCCCGCACAACGGCACGAGAGTCGGAGGGCAGATCTGCCTTGCTCGTGTAGCGACCAGCCAACACGCCTTGCGCGAGAGGTGCGTAAGGAATGAGACTCATCCCGTGTTTCAGGCAAAGCGGTACCAGTTCGTTTTCGACGCGCCGGTCCAGCAGATTATAGGGGGGCTGCTCAGCAACGTAGCGGGCCCAGCCGCGTCTTTCGCTGATCCCAAGCCCTTCCATGACCTTCCAGGAAGGATGGGTTGACGTGCCGATGTAGCGAATTTTTCCCTGCTGCACCAGATCATTGAGAGCGGATAGGGCTTCTTCTTCTCCGATTTCAAAATCGGGCCGATGTAGTTGATAAAGATCAATATAATCCACACCAAGCCTTTTCAGGCTTCTGTCGCATTCACGCATGATGTGCAGGCGCGAATTGCCGGAATCATTTGGGCCGGTGCCGACCGGATAGTGAACCTTGGTCGCCAGCAAAATGTCATCGCGATTTGCGTGCTCCTTGATGGCACGTCCCAAGATCGCCTCGCTGCGACCCTCGTTGTAGGAGTTCGCCACGTCGAACAAATTGATGCCCGCATCAATCGCACGCGCGATGATTCTGACTGAGTCACCCTCATTTGTTGGTCCGCCGAAGTTGAATGTGCCTAAAGCAAGTGGTGCGACTTTGATACCGCTTCGCCCCAATGGTCTGTATTCCATGTCATTTCTCTCGTGAGTTTGGTTGCTTTGAATTGGCGCAAATCCTCGGCGTGCCTACTTTTTCGGCGCCTTTCCTCTCTCCAGGGATGAGGCGTAAATCTGCACAGGCACCACAAATGCAAGGAGTCCGCCAACAAGCACAATCGATAGAGCGGCCGCCGTCGGAATCTCAGGTGTGTTCCACAAAACATAGAGTTGTGACGCAACAACCACATTGGTGAAGGTAATGAGGAACAATGGGAAGGTGATATCACGCGCACTGTGTCCTGCAACCCAAAGCCAGCCGTTCAGAATGTGCGGCAGAAGCAGGGGAAAAATTATGCGGCGCAGCATGGTAAACCAGCCCGCTCCACAGATAAACGCGGCGCTTTCCAACTCCTTGTGAATCTGAAGTATGGCAGCATACATGGTACGTGTGCCAAAGGCGATGTAGGCGGTAACGTGCGCCAGGACAATCAGCCAGATCGTTCCATAGAGCGGCGAGCCAAGATAAATAAGCAGGATTGCAATGGCCAGGACAACCGGCGGGATCGCCATGGGTGCGAAGGATATCAGCTCCAGTATCTTGCCGGTCCGCGTGTTTGTACGAACGGATATCCATGCAATCATCACCGACAAAATCATCACGATCGTGGATGAAGCCAGGACAAGCACAATGGTGTTGACCATTGCACGCAAAATTTGGCTCTCATGAAAGACGGCATAGTAATTTTGAATGGTCAGCCGCTCCAGTGCAGCCATGGAAGGTATGGCATAGAAAGGCAGGAAACTTGTCCAGACAAGAACGAGCAATGGCAAAAGCATGATCGTGAAATAGATGGTGATGGCGGCCAGCGCTGCCGATTTCCAGGGACCCAGTGCGCGCAGGCTGGGACGAAATGCTTTACCGGTTACAACGCGGAAACGCTCACCAAATCGCACGGCTCTGAAGTAGATCAGCATCAAGACCAGTGCGAGGACCAGGAAGAAAGTGCCAAAGGTAGCGGTTAGCGAGTAATCCGGGCGCGAAATATCAGAATTTGCCAAGAGGAATATCTGCGTTGAAAGCACAGGAACCTTGGCGGTCAGGCCAATAACAAGGGGTAAATCAAATGCCTGGACCATCGCCATGAACAGCAGGATGCCGACGGAAAGCAGGCCTGGAACCAGAAGTGGCAAAGTAACCGTTCTGAAAACGCCGAAACCAGTTGCGCCGTGCACAGAGCCGGCGCTTTCCAACTGCGGATCCATATTGCGCAGAAGCCCAGCGATCATGGTGAAGGCCGTCGGCACAATGGCCAGGCCGGTGATGGCGATCATCGCACCCATCGAATAAATGGAAACCGGCGCTCCCTTGATCCCCAGAACAGCACGAAGAATGACATTTATGATGCCATTGCCCGGATTGGCGAGCAGTATCCAACCGAATGCAAGAACGATGGGTGGTACGGCCATCCAGGAGTACATCATGGTGCGGACCGTGGTTTTGAACGGCATATCTGTGCGTTCCACGAACCAAGCGGCGCCAAATGCCAGAGTGACGCCGATGAGGACGCTGCCGAGGGCATAGGTCAGCGTGTTGCCAATCAGGGTCAGCATGCGTGGATTGCTGAGCGCCTTGCGGTAATTGTCCAGCGTGTAGATATCGGTCGCGAATGGAAGTTCACCAGCGGGCGCAAGGCTGGTGCGGAACAATATGATGAGAGGTGCAATAACGAGTAGTACCATCAGCGCCAGAAGTAAGATCGCGACGATTGAAGATGTGGACATGCGTGCCCTTGGGCCCCGTAGGATAGCCGTGTCACTGTTTGCCATAGTGCATTCCTGCGCGTTTCATTGAACTGGAAGGTGAGTAAGGTCCCGGCGCCTCAAGCGCGCGGAGCCATCGCAACGCATCGCTCTTTGGGGAGCGTCACATTTACGGTCTGGCCCAATTCATAGGTTCCGTATGGAGTGGCGAAGACATTTATTTCTGCCCCGATGAGGGCGATGGTCAGGTCCATAAACTCGCCAACAAAGCTCAAATGCGTGATGGTTCCCTGAAACGTGTTTTCACCTTCCGGTGCCTTGCGTTCCGTATTCAATTGCACGCCGTGCGGACGGATCATGACTTCAAGTCTGTCGCCAACCGAGGTGGAAGAAGGCATGACGCACCCAATATCGCCGAATGGCATCTTGACGACCCCGTCGGCACCGCCAGCGGCAACACTTCCAACAATGATGTTGCTGCGGCCAATAAATTCGGCGGCAAAGGCTGAAATGGGGCGCATATAGAGGTCTTCGGGCGTGCCAAGTTGCTCTATCTGCCCCTTGTTCATCAGTGCGATTCGGTCGGACATCGACAGCGCTTCAACCTGATCATGGGTGACATATATTGTTGTGATGCCCAGCGATTTGACCAGGTCACGCAACTCCACACGCATGGAATCTCTCAATTTTGCATCCAGGTTGCTCAAAGGCTCATCAAGCAACATGATGGAAGGTTCGCTTACCAGAGAGCGCGCCAAGGCCACGCGTTGCTGCTGGCCACCGGACAAATAAGGGGTGGGGCGCTCCGCAAAATCTTCGAGTTTGACTCGCTCAAGCGCGGTCATCACCTTTGCACGCACCTGAGAGCCGGGAACTTTTGCGGGGCCATGCTGCAGCGGAAATGCAACATTTTCATACACGGTCATGTGGGGCCAAATGGCATAGGATTGAAACACCATTCCCAGGCCACGTTTATTGGGGGGAAGGAGAATCTTCTCTTTGCTGCAAAAGGCGACTTGGCCATCAAGCTCAATGCGCCCGGCGCTTGGGTGTTCCAGTCCTGCAATGCATTGAAGAGTGGTTGTTTTTCCACAACCGCTCGGTCCGAGCAGGGTAAAGAACTCACCACGATCGATCTTTATGGAAACATCCCGTAGCGCGGGTGCAATGGGCGCGTCCCTTCGCTGTTCACCCGTTGGCGGATACGTTTTGTTCAAACCCTTTAGGTTTAGCAATGACACCTCCCTGTGGTCATATGGACGTCGCGAGCCCCCTGTCATCCGCACGGCTGAAATGGGAGCAATGCTGGATGCTTGCAGCGCAAGCTCGCCACGAAGTCTTTCCTGCCCTACAAATATCAAGCTAAATATTCATACGTCAATCTTTTTGGTATGATATTTAAATGTTTTGTGAAAAAAATTGTGTATGCTCCGCAAATTGAGAAGAGAAAAATTTTTAAGTGATTGAAATGATGGAGATATAATTGATTCCATTCAAAGTTTGCAATTTTCAAAGTTTGGACTAATAATATAACCATCTTTGAGAATTGAAGGATTTATTGCATGGAAGTGGTGGGAAATCTGGAACTTAGAAGTCGTCAAATTGATGCAATTGTGTCCGCCGTACGTACCGACATTGCGCAACAGAAGTATGATGGCATGGCTCTATGTGTGGCACATGAGGGAAGCATAGTGCTGGAAAGTTACGAAGGTTTCGCCAGCCGTGATGCCGGCCAGCCGCTTGCTGCCGACAGTATTTTTTCAGTCATGTCATTCACCAAGCCCATGACTGCCCTTGCAATCTTTCAGGCGATTGAGCGTGGGGATATCTCTCTGACCACCAGAGTGTGCGAAGTCATTCCTGAATTTGCGGCCAATGGGAAACAACGTGTGACCATCGCCCAGCTTTTGAGCCATACGGGCGGCATGCCCTTTGTTCTGCCGGGCCTCAAACCGGAAGACGAGGGCGACCTGAACGCGACAGTTGCAGCCGCCTGCAAGATTGCTCCGGTCAATCCGCCGGGAAGCATCGTCAGCTACAGTGCACAGGTCTCATACGACGTGCTGGGTGGCGTGGTTCAAAAGCTCGACCGCGCAGGCAGGTCCTACAAGCAAATCATCGAGCAGGACATCTTTGCTCCGTTAGAAATGTGGGACAGCACCATCGGCGCACCCGCAGGGGTGGGGAGCCGCAGGGTACCTGTGCGGGCGCGTAATGAAACCGAAATGAACGTGCGACTTGCCGCAAGGGATGCGCGCCTTGGCAGCAAAGCCGAATTGCCTGGCGGGGGGGCGTTCGCCACGCTCCGCGACATCCACACATTTGCCATGATGCTTCGAAATGGCGGCAGGCTCAACGGCGTAGATATCGTCTCTCCCGCCATGCTGGATTTGGCAACGCACAACCAGACGGGCGATCGCCCCAACAATACGCTGGCCGCACAACGCGAATTGCGCGGATGGGAGCCCTTTCCAGCCTTTCTCGGGCTGGGCTTTTTCCTGCGCGGCACGGGACTGTTTCCAACCCCGTTTGGTCAATTGGCCTCACCGTCGACTTTCGGCGCCATTGGAGCGGGCTCAACCGTGATGTGGATAGATCCACAACGAGATCTCTCTGCCGTCATGTTATCCAGCGGACTGATGGATCAGGTGGACAGCCATCTGCGTTTTCAACGCTTGTCCGACATGATTCACGCTTCTTTGGCACAGCGAACCTGATCAACGTCCATTGGTTTTCCGGGAATTTTTGAATGATAATCGACCCTACTCCAAATACGATGCTCGAAAACTACAAGTTGATGACCGGCCTGATTGTTCCGCGACCAATCGCCTGGATCACGACCCTGTCTGAAGGCAAGAAGGTCAATCTCGCTCCATTTTCGGCGTTCACCTTCGTGTCGCACAAGCCGCCCATGGTCGCCATCAGCATTGGCCGCAAGGATGGGCTGCTCAAGGATACGGGCAACAACATTCTTCGGGACGGGGAGTGTGTCGTCAATATTTCGAACCAGACGCTGCTTGATCAGCTTCATGCGAGTTCTGCGCGATATCAGCCCGAGCAAAGTGAAGTTGAAGCACTCGGTATGGAAACACTTGCCAGCCTGACGGTGGCGCCTCCAAGGCTCGCGGCGGCGCCGGCGAGTATGGAATGCAAATTGCATTTCTCCAAAATGTTCGGAGACGAGCAGAACCTCCTTGTTGTCGCTGAAGTCACCCGGTTTCACATTGCCGACCACCTCGTCAACAATGGCAAGGTGGAGACCGTGGACCTGGATCCTATCGCCCGTTTGGGTGGTCCCAAATATTCAACCTTGGGGCAGATATTGACCATGGGTATGGCCAGAGTTGTCGAGTCAGAATCATAGTATGGCGCACGGCATGACTGGATATGGCTCGTCAGTTCACCCGGCGCAGGCCTATGACTTTGTGATTATCGGTGCGGGTACGGCGGGATGTCTCATTGCAAACCGACTGACCGAAAGCGGAAAATACAGCGTGCTTCTGGTTGAGGCTGGCAAGCGTCAGCGCCATCCCGCGCTCAGCATTCCACTTGGGGTTGGGCACGTATGGAACAATCCGAAATTCAATTGGAATTATAAGTCTCAACCAGAGCCGGGGCTTGGGCGGCGGGAGGTTTACCTGCCAAGAGGGCGCCTGGTTGGCGGCTCTTCTGCAATCAACGCGATGAACCATGTACGCGGCAACAGATCGGACTTCGACCGGTGGGAGGAACTGGGGCTTGCAGGTTGGGGTTATGAACATGTGTTACCCCACTTCAAGCGCTCCGAAAATTACATAAGCAACAAGAGCCGGTATCGCGGACATAACGGCGAAATGCAGGTCTCAGAGGCCCACCATGCGGACCCCTTGGTGGCCAGTTTGATGGGCAGTCTGGCGTCGGCCGGCTTTGAGCCGGTGGAGGACTACAATGGTCCGGTTCAGGAGGGTTTCGGGCGCGCTCAATTCAACATTGGCGATGGGCGACGCAGAGACAGTGCAAACAGCTTCCTCTATCCCGCTTTGCAGCGCCAAAACCTGTCATTATTGACCAGGACGCTGGTCAGAAAGGTGCTTTTTTCGGCCGATCGTCGCGCAATGGGTGTCGAGGTGGAGGGGGCTGGCAAAGTGCGGCAGATCTCGGCCAGGCGAGAAATTATTGTCTGCGCAGGTGCATATAATTCGCCAAAGCTTTTGATGGAATCGGGCATTGGCGCGGCCGGCGTACTTACCGGTTTCGGAATTGAAGTGTTTGCTGACCTGCCAGGGGTGGGGCAGAACCTGTTTGATCACCCAAAAATTGCAGTGGAATTCGGACGCACCGAAAGTTCGAATGTCTTTGATGCCATGAGAATGGACCGCCTGTTCCTGAGTTTTGCGCAGGCCTGGCTGTTGCGCACAGGTATGGCGACAGATCCGCTGGTCGCGGCGCATTTGTTTGCGAAAAGCGACCCGTCTTTGCCAACAGCAGATCTGCAAATATTGATGCGGCTGTTCAATCCAAGGCTCAAACCCAGGCTGCCGTTTCGCCCTTCCAATGAAAGCGACAGTTTCGGCTTTCTAAGCTGTCTGCTCAATCCAAAAAGCAGAGGCTGGGTCCGACTAAAGGCGCCGCATGTGCATACGCCGCCGGCAATATGCAGCAATTTTCTTCAGGCTGAGGAGGACGTGGCCGCTTTGGTGCGTTCAATTCACATCGTGCGTGACATTGCCGCCCAGCCGGAGCTTGCAGACCATAGTCCTGGTGAGACACTGCCGGGCAAGAATATCGCTGAGGATGACGCGTTGGTTCAGTTCGTCAGGGAAACCGCCGATACGATATTCCATCCTGCAGGGACCTGTGCGATGGGCGCGGGGACTGATGGGGTTGTTGATGTTGATTTGAAAGTGCGCCAGGTCCGCGGTTTGCGCGTTGCTGATGCATCCATCATGCCATTGCCCGTGAGTGGCAACACGAATGCCGCTGTGTTGATGATTGCGGAAAAAGCCAGCGAGATAATCTTGAGTGCTGCCCAGCGTCAATAGAGCGCTCCATGATCAACTGGGCAGCACCAATTTCCTACGGATCGAAACGCCAATCCTCCGGGATGTATTGATAAGCGTTGCCGTGTCTGGCGACGTGGCCAATTGCTGGAAACGGCAAATGCGAAGCCGACATGAGCCAGCGTTCGGAGGCCAGCATTTCCAGACCCTTTTTCCGCGACAGAATGGCAGCTTCTGGATCCACATCGAAGACAAAATTCTCATCCAGATGTTTGAAGCTGTAAATGGGTGAATACACAAGATCGGCAGCGAGGAACAGCTGATCATTTCCACTCTCGATCATAAAGCCGGAATGTCCTGGTGTGTGTCCGGGAAGCGGGAAGGCGCTTACGCCCGGCAGGACTTCACCCGCTTTGTCGAAAAGCTTGATATTGGGATAGTGGGTTTGCACGGTCCGGGCTCGAAGGATCCAAGGTCGGTTTCGATCATTGGATCGGGCGAGGATCAGGTCGCCGGTGAGATAGGCAAGTTCCTCGCTGTGCACAATGATCTGGGCATTGGGAAAGACCGCACCCGCTTCATTCAACAGGCCACCGACGTGGTCGGCGTGCATGTGGCTGACGAGGACAGCGTCGATTTTTGCCGGATTGATACCGGCCAAACGCATATTGCCCAATAGAAACCCTGAACTTGGTCCGAAGAGCGGGCCACAACCAGCATCGAACAGATAGGTGTTTTTGCCGGTTTCGACAACATAGGCAACTGTTCCCATTCGAAATGGTTTTGGCGTTTGAAAAGCTGCCTCGGCGATCTTGGTGAACCGTTCCGCACCTGTCGAAAACATAGCGGGGTCCGCTTCCAGATACCCATCGGAAATGACTGTGACCAGAAACGTGCCGATTCGTACGCGATAAATCGCTGGCGTTTGCGTCACCATACTGAAACCGCTGTCTGATTTATGCTCCATGATTCAACGTCCCTTTCTTGAAGCCTGTATACTCAATATAGGATCTATAGCCTCCACTGTGGAAAAATTCAATTATTTAAAAATCATACCTTTAATAATATCATATATTTCTTGACGCACCATAAGCAGTGCTCTAGATTTTGCTCAATCCTTTCGGAGATCAGTGGGAGAAGAGGGCAAGATGACGAATGTTTCAAACGCGCTTGAGGCAGAGGAAATGCAGGGCTGGGCGTTGCCTCAGGAACTGCGCGAGCTTCGAGAAACTGTTCGGCGGTTCATGACCAATGAGGTGCGCCCGGAAGAAGAAAAGCTCCCGCATGATTCCTATGCATTCCCACCCGAAATCCTCAAGAAATTGCGTGACAAGGCTCGGGCTCTTGGGATTTGGTGTGTGCAGAGTCCAGAGGAATTCGGCGGTGCAGGTCTCAGTCTGCTTGGGCAGGTTGTTGTTGCGGAAGAAGCCGCCAAATGCCGTATGGGCGCTTATATCCCGGCTGGAGGCGCGTTTGGCTTTGATCCGCCGAATGTAATTTTTAAAGGTACTCAGGCGCAGATTGAAAAATATGGCATTCCCACCATTGAAAAAGGGGAGAAGACTTTCGTCGCAATCTCCGAACCGAGCGGCGGCTCTGATCCTGCGCGATCAATACAGACACGGGCTGAGCGCAAAGGTGATAAATACATCATCAACGGGTCCAAAGTCTGGATTACCGGCGCGGGCCAATCAAAATGGGGGATATTGTTCGCACGGACCGGTGGTCAGAAAGGTCGCAATGCGATTACAAGTTTCATTGTCGACGTGGAGCGTCCGGGACTGACGCTGAGGCCTATTGACGTTATTCGGTCGTACTCTCCTTACGAGCTTACCTTCGAAGATTATGAAATCCCGGTGGAAAACAGGCTCGGTGAGGAAGGGCAGGGATTCAGCTTTGCCGAGGACTGGTTGGTCCATCAGCGCGTTCCCTATTCCGCAACAACAATCGGAACTGCGCAGGCCTCGTTGGATATCGCTCTTGATTGGGTTCGTGAGCGTGAAACATTTGGCAAGAAGCTTGCAGACCATCAGGCTATTCAGTGGATGCTTGCGGATTCGGAAGTGGACTTGCGAGCGGCGCGATTGCTGGTCTATCAGGCCGCCTGGCGCGCCGAGCGGGGTGAAGATATCAAACTTGACGCGTCAGTGTGCAAGCTGTTTGCCACTGAGGCTGCCAACAGAGTTGTAGACCGCTGTGTTCAAATTCTGGGTGGCATGGGCGTTGCTGCGGAACTTCCCCTGGAGAGATGGTTCAGGGAGACGCGCATCAAACGGATTGGTGAAGGGCCTTCCGAGATTCACCGCCTCGTAATTGCACGAGATCTCATTCGAAATGGAACGCGTGAGGTGATCTGATGGCCATTGATTTTGAGGTGAGCGACGGGATCGCAACGGTGACCATCAATCGTCCGGAGCGGCTGAACGCCATGGATGGTGACCACTACAGGATGTTGTCCGACGCGTGGATAAAGATTCGGGATACGGATCAAATCAGAGCAGCAGTTGTAACCGGTGCGGGCGACCGTTCATTTTCCGTAGGGGCAGATCTCAAGAGCTTCACAACATCGCAAATGGCGCTTTCGCAGACCTGGTTGCCACAGCGCGATATGCTGATCAATCGTGGTCTTGAGGTGTTCAAACCGGTCATATCGGCGATTAATGGATATTGCATTGGTGGTGGCCTGACGCTGATGCTCGCCACAGATATTCGCGTTTGTTCACAAGACGCTACATTCGGGCTCGCTGAAGTCAAGCGTGGCGTCATTGCAGCGAACGGCGGCACACAGCGCATCCTCAAACAATTGCCCTATGCAATTGGAATGGAGATGCTGCTGACAGGCGATACAATCAGCGCTGATGAGGCGGAGCGTTGGGGGCTGATAAACCGTGTAGTTGCAAAAGCGGACGTTCTTGCTGCTGCGTACAGTTTTGCCCAGCGGATTGCAGAAAATGCGCCGTTGGCGTTGCAAGCCAGCAAGGAACTCGCGCTTCGCAGCCAGGACATGGACCTGGCTTCCGGCTTGCGCGCTGAACAGTTAACTCTCAGGTTGCTGCAGACCAGTGATGATAATTTTGAAGGGGCAAGCGCCTTCGCAGAAAAGCGCAAGCCGAGGTTTCAAGGAAGATAGAGATGAGTACCGAAAAAGGTCCGCTGGACGGAATAACCGTCATTGATGTCGGTCAAATCTATAATGGTCCCTATTGTACTTTTCTGATGGCAATGGCGGGTGCCCATGTCATTAAAATCGAACCGCCCTCAGGCGATCCGCTGCGAAGACGCTCGGTGGTAGGTGGTGCTGCACTTCCCTTCGCCATGTTGAATTCCAACAAGTCCATGGTCTCGCTTGACTTGAAATCTGAACGCGGCAAGAAAATTTTCCGTCAGATGGTAAGCCGTGGGGACGTGGTGGTGGAAAATTATGCCCCCGGAACAATGGAAAAGCTGGGTGTTGGTTATGAAGCCTTGAAACAGATCAATCCGCGGCTCGTCTATGCCGCTGGCTCCGGGTACGGCCGCTCCGGCCCGATGTCCAAATACCCCGCGATGGATCTTACAGTGCAGGCGATGTCCGGCGTGATGAGCACCACAGGCTTTCCTGATCGCCCTCCGGTCAAGGCAGGACCAGCGATCGCCGACTTCTTTGGTGGCATTCACCTTTATGGCGCACTGGTGACAGCTCTTTACGCACGGGAAATAACCGGTGAGGGGCAGCTGGTTGAAGTGTCCATGCTTGAATCTGTTTACCCATCACTGAGCTCCAGCCTGGGGCTCTATTACGGAACATCGGGTGACATTCCGCCCCGTACCGGCAACCGCCATGCAGGCATGGCAGAATCTCCCTACAATGTTTACCCCTCCAGAGACGGGCATATCGCCATCATCTGCGTATCGGATGCGCATTGGAGGTTTTTGACCGAAGCAATGGGTACACCTGAGCTTGGTCAAGATTCAAGATTTGACACGTTGAAAAAGCGAGTCGAGCGGATGGATGAGGTGGATGCTGTCGTTTCTGGTTTCACGGAAAAGTTCGACAAAAAGCCCTTGTTTGATTTGCTGATGCAGCATCGCGTGCCTTGCGCTCCGGTGCGCACGCTCGATGAGGTGGTCAATGACGAGCATATGCACGAGCGTGGCACACTTGAATGGATTGATCACCCCATGTACGGGCGCGTGGCGCTGACGCGTTCCGCTTTGCGATTTGAGGGCCAGTCAAAGGTGGAGTTGCAGCCTTCAGGCGAGCTTGGTCGAGATAACCGGCAGGTGTATGGAGAATGGCTTGGCCTGAGTGACAAGGACCTCGATGAGCTCACCCAGGATGGAGTTATCCTATGAGAGGCAACGTCGTTATTGCAGGCATAGGGCACACCAATTTTGGACGGCACGAAGGACGGTCGACGTATTCGCTGAACGCGGAGGCAACCCGAAACGCCCTGCAGGACGCAGGCATCGAAAAAGATCGGGTCGATGGCTTGTTCGTCAAATTTCCCACATCAAACTTCGAATTCATGTATGGGCAAAAACTGGCTGAATCCATGGGTATCACACCCCGGATTGGTGGTGTTTGGGATCAGGGAGGGGCGGCCAATGCGTCCCTTATAGGGTTTGCATCCATGGCGATCGAAGCCGGGCAATGTGATGTGGCCGTCGTGACATTCGCCGATAACCCGAAGTCGGGCACGCGGCAGGCCTATCAACGCGCCTGGGGCAGTGACGAGGTTTTTGGCTGGTTTGGAGTTCCGCCGGGATACGCAATGATTGCCCAACGTCATATGCAGCACTATGGAACAACCGCAGAGCAGCTCGGGGCGATATCGGTGGCCTGCCGGAAAAACGGCGCCAAAAACCCCAATGCGCAGCTTCGCAAACCGATCACTCTGGATAACTATATGGCGTCCGAGATGATCGTGGATCCGCTTCGGCGCGACGACTGTTGCCTGGTTTCAGACGGCGGCGCAGCCGTCGTATTGATGAGTGCCACCAAAGCGAAGGAATTGGGTGTCGCGCAGCCTGTGCCCATTCTCGGGTTTGGTCAGGGGCAGACTTCGCTGGAGGTTGCACTCAGACCAGATCTTACCACCACAGCCGCGAAAATCTCCGCCCAAACTGCTTTCGCCGCTGCCGGCATCAAACCCTCTGATATCGACGTCGCACAAATCTATGATTGTTTCACAATCACCGCGCTGATGACCCTCGAGGACTATGGCTTTTGTCATGCAGGCCAAGGGGGCAAATTTGCGGAAGACGGTGGTATCGAATTGGGTGGCACCTTGCCTATCAATACGTCAGGGGGATTGCTCTCTGAAACCGGCATGCCCGGAATGCAATTGGTGATCGAGGGCGTGCGACAGATGCGCGGTACCTCCTTCAACCAGGTCGATCAGGCAAAGCTCTGCGCAATTTCCAATCAGGGTGGGATCATGCACACCCACTCAACACTGATCCTCGGGCAGTAGGGAGCCTCCATATGGATAATGAAAACGCAGTTGCGTTCCCAGTACCTGTAATCGATGAGACGAATGCACCCTATTGGGAGTCCCTCAGGCGCGATCAACTCTCCTTTCAGCAATGCAATTCATGCGACAACAAGTGGTTGCCGGCACGAAGTGAGTGCCCCAAATGTCTGTCGCCAGACATCAAATGGAAGGCTGCCTCCGGTCATGCGCGCCTTATAAGTTGGGTTGTCTATCACAAAGCCTTTCATCCCAGCTTCGCGGACCGATTGCCCTATAATGTAGCCATCGTGGAGTTGAACGAAGGCCCGCGTCTTATCTCCAACATCCTTGATTTGGCAGACCCCAGTGAACTGGCAATCGAGATGCCGCTTCAGCTTGTGGTGCGCGATGAACACGGCGTGGCAATTCCAGCTTTCAGAAAGGCAAATACGTGACAACGCTCAACAACAAAGTCATCATCACCTGCGCGATAACCGGCTCAATCCATACACCCTCAATGTCGCCGCACCTGCCCATCACCCCTTCCGAAATCATTGAATCGGCGGCGCAGGCAGCGGAGGCCGGCGCAGCAGTGTTGCACTTGCATGCACGCGACCCCGAAACAGGCCGACCGGACCAATCCCCTGAAGCATTCAAGCCTCTGGTACAGGCTCTGAAACAGCGCACCGGGGCTGTGTTGAATTTGACGAGTGGTGGAGCGCCCACCATGACAATCGAAGAACGGATAAAACCTTCTACTGTCCTGAAGCCCGAGCTTGCCTCTCTGAATATGGGAAGCATGAATTTCGGACTCTATCCAATGCTCAATCGTCACAAGGACTTCAAGTACGATTGGGAGGAACCCTATCTCTCCGGTAGCCGGGACCTGATATTCCGCAACACCTTTGCTGACATTGAATACGCCCTCGAAAAGTGCAGCGATAGCGGCACCAAATTTGAATTCGAATGCTACGATATCAGCCACCTTTACAATTTGGCCCATTTTGCTGACCGAGGCCTGGTGAAGGCGCCGTTCTTCGTGCAAAGCGTTTTTGGCCTGCTGGGTGGAATCGGTGGGCATGCAGAGGATGTTCAGCATATGCGTCGCACGGCAGATCGGCTCTTCGGTACTGACTATCGCTGGTCAGTATTGGGTGCCGGCCGCAATCAAATGCGCATTGCCGCAATGTCGGCTGCACAGGGCGGCAATGTTCGAGTCGGACTTGAAGACAACCTGTGGGCCGGTCCCAAACGGTTGTCCCGGTCCAACAAGGAGCAAGTCGAAACCGTACGATCGATCATCGAAAATCTTGGGTTATCCATAGCAACGCCGGATGAGGCAAGAGAAATTCTTGACCTCAAGGGTGCCGACAAGGTTGCGTTTTAAGGGGCGAATTGAAATGACCACACAAGCAAATGACAGGAACGTTGCGCTGGTTACAGGCGCCAGCCAGGGGATTGGATTCACCGTTGCCAAACGATTGGCTGAGGCTGGCTATGCAATTGCACTGGTGGCAATTGATAATGAAACATTGCATAAAGCAGCGGCTGAGATCAGCAAGATTGCACCGGCAATTGCCTATGGTGCGGATCTGGCAAAGACCAGCCAAATTCCAGATATCGTGTCAAAAGTGGTGGCAGATTTTGGTCGCCTGGACGTTGTTTTCAACGGTGCCGGGGCCACCAAACGAGGCGCGCTTGATGATCTGAGCGACGCTGATTGGATTGCCGGTTTCTCCGTCAAGTTTTTTGGAACAGTAGCGTTCACGCGCGCGGCCTGGCCGCATTTAAAGGAAAATCGCGGATCACTCATCAATATCGCCGGCGCGCTGGGGCATACCCCCAACAGGGAATCGCTGATCGGCGGGGCAATCTGTTCTGCACTGCATAATTTTACCAAGGCCATCGCGGAGCAGGGGCGCTTGGATGGTGTCCAGGTCAATAGCATAAATCCCGGATGGATCGATACCGGACGGTTGGAAACACAGCTGGAAAGCAAGGCGAAAAAAACCGGGCACAACGATCGGGCGCGTGCGGCAAGCGACATGATTTCAGAGCTGCAAATCTCGCGGTTCGGCCAACCGGATGATGTCGCCGGACTTGTGCTCTACCTTCTTTCAAAGGGTGGATCCTTTGTCCACGGCGCATCTTTGGACATTGACGGTGGGCTCACCAAGGGAATCTAGCCTTGCATATGGCTGGCGCTATTGCGCCAGCTGTGAAACATATTTGGTTGTCATGTAGGCGGAAACGCCTTCTGTGCCGCCCTCCGAGCCCGTGCCGGATTGTTTGACCCCGCCAAACGGTGTTTCCGGCAGCGAAATTTGCGGGGTATTAATTCCAAGCATCCCAACGCGCAGTTCGCGCGAAACCAGGTTCGCAAGGCTCATTGAGTTTGTATAGGCATAGGCCGCCAAACCATAGGGAAGCCTGTTTGCTTGTGTGATCATTTGTCGGGTGTCTTCAAAGGGGATCATGGATGCGACGGGGCCGAACGGTTCTTCCCGTAAAATTCGGGCGTCATCTGTGATCTGGTCAATGACGGTCGGCTCATAGAAATTCCCGACGTTGCCCGCACGCTTTCCACCTGTCAGCAAACGTGCGCCTTTTTCAATCGCATCAGACACAAGCTCGTCAACCCGCACCAGCTGTCTTGGTGCGGCCATGGGACCCATTTGAGAGGCCTGATCCATGCCATTTCCGACTTTCAGCAATTTCGTGCGGGCAACAAAGCGCTCGACAAATTCGTCATAGATTGAGCGGTGAATGTAAAACCGTGTCGGCGAATTGCAAACCTGGCCAGCATTTCTGAATTTGCTGGCCACCAAAATGGCGGCGATTTCATCCACATTGACGTCATCAAAAACGATCGCCGGGGCGTGGCCGCCCAATTCCAGCGTTGATTTCAGAATGTTCTCGGCCGCGAGGTGCGCAATCTTCTTTCCGGTTTCAGTGCCGCCGGTGAAGGACACTTTGCCCACGCCCTTTGCTTTCAGCAATTGTTCCACAAGTTCAGCATTGGAGCCAAAAAGCAGGTTCACCACGCCGTCAGGCAGGCCTGCGTCCTGCAATGCCCGGACCACAGAAACTGAGGCACCGGGAGTTTGCTTGTGCCCCACCAATATTGCGCTGCAACCTGCGGCCAGACATTCGCTCAGTTTGCGTGCGACAAACAGCACCGGAACGTTCCAAGAAGGGATCAGAACGCTGACGCCTACGGGTTCCTTCTTGACCGTCTGAACAAAGCGCGGGTCGCGGGACGGAATTTGCCGGCCATATTGGCGCATGCCTTCGGCGGCCGACCAGTCAAGAATATCCGCCGAGACAATGACCTCAATACGCGCTTCAGACAGTATTTTGCCTTGTTCGGCTACCATTTGCGCGGCGATTGCGTCCTGGCGTTCGCGCAGAAGGCACGCAGCCTGAATGAGAGTTTTTGCACGCTCTGCAGGTGACGTTGCGCGCCAAAGTTCAAAGCCGGCACGCGCGCTGGCCGTGGCGATATTCACATCCACGTGCGTGGCAAGTGGGAGATGGGCGATCATGCTGTTATCGGCTGGGTTCATGACGGCAAAGGTTTGGCGCTTGTCAGCACCAATCCATTCACCTGCAACAAAAAGGGCATAAGTATTCATCAATAATCTCTTCCATCGTACCAATGTGCTGGCTTTAATCCGGGAATTGTGGCTTGAAATGAAGCCAGGCGGGTCATGTTCAGACCGCCAACATAGGCCGTGCACAAGTCCGTACCCGCAAATGTTATACTTGAGGGATGGTCCAATATTTCACCGGTTGGGTCCTCAAACGCCAGATGACACACACCATCCGGCTGAATGACGTAGAGCTGATTGCGCGTGATTTCTGTCACCCACAAGTTGCCTGCTGAATCAAACGTGATGCCATCGATGAGGGCGCCATCTTGCAGGGGAGAGGGGCCGAAGACCTCCTTTTGACCAACAGTTCCGTCAGCAAAAATCGGTGCGCGTGATACGCGTCCGGCTCTTGTTTCCGACATATAGAGGTGCTTGCCATTGGGGTCGACGCGCACCTCATTTGTAAACAGCAGGCCGTCAACAACGATACGCGGGCCTGTTTCATCGATGAGGATGACGTAGCCGTCCGGCACGTCTCTCTCGAGGGCGTCCAGATGATTGTCCAACCGTGAAGAGACTGAAAGCCAAAGACGCCCGGCGTGGTCACGGCCCACAAAATTCGCTGCACCTACGGGCGCGCCATCAATCTCATCCAAAAACACATCGTGGGTCCCGTCGCGAAATACCCGGTAAAACTTGCGAAGGGCGATATTCGCCATCAACAGGTTCCCCGTCTCATCCATAGTCATGCCATTGGGTTTGCCGCCCAGAGTTCCGATCAGCTTCTGCGTTCCATCGCCTGCTATATGTGTCGCAGAACCGCGATTATCCGAAATCCAAAGGTCCCCGTTTGCCTCGGCTACAATGCATTCCGGACGGCTTAAGCTTTCGCCAACAAAGGTAAAGTTCTCTGCTGAAAGTGAGAAAGGATTACGCATGGCTTGTCCCATTAAAAGGTATAATATTTAAATATTAACCGATGGGCGCAAGCCAAGTCAATCTTGTCGGATCAATTAATCCTGTACGAATGAAACCTTGGATGTACCATGGCGTAATTAGGCAAATCGGCGACGAACATGGTCCACGAAAGCGCGGACCTTTGCATTGTGCCGGTGATCGCGGTGATAGAGAATCCAGACATCTCGGTCGGATTTTAGCTGCGCGCCGTGCAATCGCACCAACCCCGTTTCAGCATCACCAATCAGTCGGGGGAGCACGATGACGCCCAGGTCACTGAATGCGGCGGCAATTGCGGTCATTTTCGAATCCACCTGGCAGGCCTCTTTGCCCATGGGGAAATAGGTCTCATGCCAGTTTTGTTCAGTGTTGCCGTCGTGTTGGCCGATCCATTCCAGGTCATTCCGCTCCAAAGCGTTGTCCTTTGACGCGCCCTGGCCGGCCAAATAGGCAGGAGAGCAATAAAGCGCGTTCTCATTTCTTGCCAATTTGTGTCCAATCAATGTGTCAAGGGGCGCACTGGTGACCCGGATAGCTATGTCTGCCTCTCTATTGACCAGATTGGCCACTTTGTTTGAGGCTTCAATTTTCAGTTCAATGTCCGGAAACGCCGCCTTGAAATCGCGCGCCATGGGCATGAGTACATATTGAACGATGACCGATGTTGCTGTGATGGCAAGGCGGCCGCTGAGTCGCGAATCCTTTGCGCTCGCGCTTCGCGTAAATTGGTGAACCTCCCGCTCAACCGCCTTTGCCAAGCCCAGCAGATTGTCTGCGGTCTCTGTGGGTGCGAGACCTGTTGCCAGCCTGTTGAACAACCGTACGCCCAGTCGCTTTTCCAGAGCCGCGATACGTCGCGATACCGTGGAATGGTTGACGCCAAGGCGCGCCGCCGCAGCGGCAACATTGCCTTCCCGTGTCACGGCGAGAAAATATTTTATGTCATCCCAATTTTCCATTGTGCAATTATGCACGAATAGTTTGTAAAAATACAGCTTTTATGCACGGAATGCGCCGCCTATCTTTCCCCGATTGGCGGGCTTCCAGCTTGCCTTTTCTACAAAGGGAATTTTTGACAATGAAAAACACACTCACGCGCAGATCAGTTTTGGCGGTGCCAGGGAAGTTGGCCTTGGCATTCGGCGCGACGTCTTTGTTGCAGGCAGGCTCCGCGGCCTTCGCTGAGACAACAACAAGCGTAACGGGTTCACAATCATGGGCTATAGGCGATTATACCGTCACGGCTCTTCTGGACGGGGTCGTACGCGTTGACGCGAGCGTATTTGCAACAGCAGAAGTCGAGGAAAGAACTAAATTGCTTGAAGCGGCTGGCCAGAACGCTGACAAAATTGATCTGGATGTAAATGCCTATTTGATACAGTCATCGGGCAGGACGATTCTGATCGACAGCGGTACGCGCGATTTGTATGGGCCAACACTGGGGAAGGTCCCCCAGAGGCTCAGAGAGGCCGGCATAGATCCCTTGCAGATCGACCAGATCCTGCTGACGCATATGCACAACGACCATGTCGGCGGCCTGGTCACAGCCGAAGGCAACCCAGCTTTTAGCAGAGCGGAACTGTTGGTTCCCTCTGTGGAATGGGATTTTTGGACAAATGAAGACACCTTCAATGCGGCCTCTGATTCATTCAAATTTTCGTTCACAGGCGCTCGTGCAGCAGCGCCCGTTTACGAAGGTCGCGTAGCTGTGTTCTCCGGCGCCGAAGAAGTCCTTCCTGGAATCCATGCCATAGATCTGCCAGGTCACAGCATAGGCCATTCAGGATTTAGAATCTCGTCCGGCGCGCAACAGATGATCATTTGGGGAGATGTGGTGGTGTCATCCCAGTTGCAATTCCAGCATCCCGAATGGGCATCGGCATGGGATGCAGATGCCGAACAGTCGATCAGCACGCGCAAACGGATGTTCGATGAGGTGAGTGCCGACAAGATCATCGTGGCAGGCATGCACTTGCCTTACCCCGGTTTCGGTCATGTGGTGAAACGCGGGAATGCCTATCACTTCGAGTCCGTTCTCTCGGGTTGACTCAATGCAAAGATACGCAAGCCCTATGGCACACTTCATGGTCTGAGTAATTTGCGCCGAGGTTGCGCGTAATTGTCGGGAAGGGCGGGCCACAAGGTTGCGCCCTTTTCTGCCTCAATGCCGCGCATAGCATATATGCACGCAGGCTTCACCATTCCGACGTCTTCGGCCAAAGCTAAGCCGAAGGGTTGACGTTTCCCCCACGTGATCGAGCACCGTCATCACGCATTGAGCGGAGCAGGCGGAAACAAGGCGGCGATCAATCCAAAAAGACAGATATGCTCCGGAAAAATACATTGCCTATCCTGCGACGACGGGCGTTTGTCGGCGCATGACGAGAACGACCAACAGCATGGCGACCAGGGCGCAGAGCGCGATGGCCACAATCATCGGCAGGGCGGTTCCGTCGAAATAGGGTGATACCAATACAACGATTGCACCGCCTGTCAGCATCTGTATCGCGCCGCCGAGTGACGAGGCCAGTCCCGCGATATCACCGTGCGGATCGAGCGCCATCACCATTGTTGATGGTATCACCAGACCAAGCCCCGCATTGGCGCAAAACAGCAGGGCAATGATAACCCAAAGGTCGGCAAATCCGGCGAATCCTGCAACGGCGAGAAGACAGGCAAAAAAGGCAAAGCCGAGTGTGCCGAAGAGAACCACCCGGCTCATTCCGATGCGCGATCCAAGAGGCCCCGCCACCTGTGAGGCAGCAAAAAAACCGATGGCATTCACGGCAAAGGCCAGGCTGAACTGCGTCGGGCTCAGTCCGAATTGGCCCGTATAGACAAAGCTGGCACTGGACAAAAAGACAAAAAAGCTGCCCATGCCAAAAGCGCCGATAAAGGTCAGCCCCATGAAGTAGGGATCACAAAACAGGTGTTTGGAGCCGCGCAACATCGCCCCCAGATTGACCGGCACGCGGTTTTCTCTTGCCAGAGTCTCCGGCAGCATGACCCGGGTGAGAATCAGACTCACAAGCGCCGCGCCGCACAGGAAATAGAATATCAAACGCCAGTCACCAATCGCAATCAGACCGCTGCCCGCCAATGGCGCCAGCATGGGCGAGACGCTGATCACCATCATGATCATGGCCATCAACCGTGTCGCTTCTGGCCCGGTGTGCAGGTCTCTGATAATGGCGCGGGGCACCACCATGACAACGGCTGCTCCAAGGCCCTGGACAAAACGCCAGGCGATCAGTCCGTCAATGCTGCTGGTAATGGCACAACCAAGAGAGCCGACGATGAAAACGGCGAGGCCGAAATAGACCGGCTGCTTGCGTCCAGCCTGATCAGCCCAGGGCCCATAGACCAGTTGCGCGATGCCGAAGGCCGCAAAATAGCTGATGATGGTCGCCTGAATCGCCGCTTCTTCGACGCCAAGCGCGATCCCAATGGCCGGTAGCGCAGGCAAATACATATCAATGGCAAATGGGCCAACACAGGACATGAGTCCAAGAACGATTGCGGCACGCAGCAGGCTGATTTGCATCTTCTGTCTCTTCGGGGTTGTTGATGTAAAATCGGGAGATAATTCACACAGTGCCAATCAGATAGATCGACCATGTGGACCGACAGAGTTTTCCGCCGAATCATAACTTCATTCAATGCCTGTCTACAGCTGAAACAAAGAAACCAAAATCACTTTGCATTGACGTTATCATTATTTTCCTGACCGTGTCATTTCAAGGTCCATATCGCTCTACCCTAAAATGCAGTTTTTCCGCGATCAACGCTCTGAGGCGGACCAAAACTCTGCCGCGCAATCGTGGTCGAATAAGGACTGTAGACTGTCTCGGGCAATTGCATGCGTTTGACGCGCATGCCAAGCTCAAAGTGATCTGAAACATTACGCTAACAATGCCCTGCGGCTTGACATTGATGGATACAAACGATGCCGGAAAAAATGCCAAACGGTTTGCCTGTAGACCCTGACTGGTGGCGTGGTGCGATCATTTACGAGATTTATCCACGTTCCTATCAGGATACGACCGGCGATGGCACCGGTGACCTGAAGGGCATAACGCAGCGACTTGCCTATATTGCATCTCTTGGCGTGGATGCCGTGTGGATTGCGCCGTTCTTCACCTCGCCCATGCGCGATTTCGGCTACGATGTTACAAATTACAAAGATGTCGATCCAGTCTTCGGGACGATAGACGACTTCAAGACGCTGGTCAGCAGGGCGCATGAGCTGGACCTCAGGGTGATGATTGATCAGGTCCTGTCACATTCATCCAGTGACCATGAATGGTTCTGCGAAAGCCGCAGTAGCCGGGATAATGCAAAGGCGGACTGGTATGTCTGGGCCGATGCAAAACCCGATGGCACGCCGCCCAACAATTGGTTGTCGATCTTTGGTGGATCGAGTTGGCACTGGGACACCAGCCGCAGGCAATATTATCTGCACAATTTTCTTGCGACACAGCCAGATCTGAATTTGCACAATGGCGATGTGCAGGACGCTGTGCTTGATGCGGTGCGTTTCTGGCTGGAACTGGGTGTGGATGGATTTCGGCTCGACACGGTCAATTTCTATTTCCACGACAGGCAATTGCGCAGCAATCCGCCGCTTGATGTGCAATCGCGCAACGCAAGCATAGCCCCGGACGTCAATCCCTATAACTATCAAGACCACCAATTCGACAAGAACCAGCCAGAAAACCTGGCCTTTCTGCAGCGGTTTCGGCAGCTGCTGGATCAATATCCTGGCTCTGCGTCCGTGGGTGAGGTGGGGGACGCACAAAGGGGAATGGAGATTGTTGCACAATACACTGCAGGCATTGACAAATTGCACATGTGCTACAGTTTTGACCTGCTCTCGGCGACGCCACCAAGCGCCAACTATTTGCGTCAGGTTGTGACAGGTTTTGAGACGGGTGTATCGGATGGCTGGGCCTGCTGGGCATTTTCCAATCACGATGTCGAGCGGCATGCATCACGCTGGTCAAAGACATTTGGCGGTTCCGACCAGCATCTGAAGGTCCAGGCCGGCCTGTTGTTGTCATTGCGCGGCTCGGTGTGTCTTTACCAAGGTGAAGAACTTGGCCTTCCAGAAGCGGAAATTCAGTTCGAAGACTTGCAGGACCCCTATGGAATTGAATTCTGGCCGACCTTCAAGGGTCGTGATGGTTGCCGCACGCCTATGGTATGGGACAAAAATGCTTTGAACGCCGGATTTTCTGCGGTCAAGCCATGGTTGCCGGTTCCAACTGCACATTGCGGAAAGGCGGTGAATATCCAGGCAGCGAATCCTGAATCCGTTCTCAATCATTACCGGCGCTTGATTGCCTTTCGCAAACGGCATCTGCCGCTGATCAAGGGGTCGATTGAACTGGATGGACAGGACGAACACCTGTTTTGTTTCCGGCGAAGTCACGGCAATGAGACGATCTATTGCGCCTTTAACCTGTCCGCGGAAACGCGCAATCTTGCGGTTCCCGATGAGGGTGTCCAGACACTGGATGGAAGTGGGTTCAGGGGCGAACTCCGAGACGGAATGATTACAATCCCTCCTATGGATGCCTATTTCGGTCTCCTGGGATAGCGTTGAAAGACGTCAGAGCGGACACGGCTGAAAGGGAATAGGGCGGCGTTGGGTCTTGCTTCTCACAGCCTGGAGCACGAAAGCCGTATAGGAATTTGTTGCTGACCCATTGTCCGGGCTGCCTGGATGGAAATTCTCACTATTGGCATTAAGGAAGCAATCTGTTCGTGGTATGTTCTGTTATTAATTGCTGTGAGGGCAGGTATGAAATCGTTTCCGGATTTTGAAGAATGGACGGCCAAGGCCGTTGAATATCGCGTCATTGAAGCGACTGAAACTCTCATGCTTTGCCCCAAAGTAACCGGGCCCAGGGCCTTTGGGAGTTCCATGCCAGAACCGCAGCGGCGTCATCAAGATGGCGATGTTGCAGTTCCCTTGCGCTATCGACGGCTGCCAAATGCAGGTGCAATAGACCAGATGGAAGAATGTTGGACCTGGATCAACGCGCTTGATACCGCCGAGGACCGGCGACTTCTTTATAGCTGGGCTCGCGTAAAATGCGCCCATGGCAGGTCGCTTCGTGTGTTTGCCGTGCAAAACTGCATGAACAGCCGCACCCTGCGCAGGGAAATCAGTCGCCTTTGCCAGGAAATTGCTCGGCGCCTCAATGCTGCGCATATCTCACGCAAAGCAGCATCGGTGACTTGTGACCCTGACAGGATCTGCATTGACAGGAGTGGCAATGCAGATCTGCCACCGGTTCCCAAAGCCTCCTATGAAACCCACTGGCGTGCGAAAAACGCCCGACCGACGGTCAATGCTGAGTTGCCGGATATCCGCCATATCCAGCGGTGACGGCCTTTCCGCTTTTGCCTGTCAGGGGCACGCGGCAAAACATATGTTCAGTATGGGAGCCATGCGCATTCCTTGCGAAATTTTTCGTTCACATTTGCTTTAGGTCCACTTGTCAGAAAATATTTTGCCCCCATATCGGTCCTACAATTATTGTCTGGCGGCTTGAATACATTGGGTTATTCAGGGTGGCCGAAGGCAAAACCAAATTCTGAATACAGAATCGGAGCGATGCAATGCGCATTTTTACCGTTGCCTCAGCAGTGCTGGTGGCAGGAGGGATTGCTTTGGCCAGTCTGACGCCCGCACAAACCGGGGTCGCACAGGTTCAGACCATAGAAGTTGCAAAGCAAGAATGGGTCACCACCCGCTACAATCAATACGGAAATTGGGAATCCCTATGTGAAACCAGAACGCATGAATTTGGTATCCAACCGGTCAATCTGACGGCCCCCACCAAGGAACGTTGTTATATTCGCTACATCGATGTTTTCAATCCAATGGAAGCACCGGACACACAGGACGGTGGTGCCACAATTGCAGCCTTCGTCAGTCCTGATGGGAAAGGGCTTAAAGTTGACTTCGGACTAGACGGTTCCATGCCCTTCCAAACCATCGGTGTCCAGCTGTCCCGCGAGGGCAAATCGGTATGGGGTATTGAAGACAATTGCCTCAACAGAGGTATATGCAGTTTTACTGGTCCCGCAGCCGAAGCATTGGTGCGCGTATTTTCCGATCAGACTGCTGACGCATTGGAGATGCAGATCAACTTTACCAATGTAGACGGGCGAACCGGAGTGCGGAACTGGCCGATGATGCCGTTTGGCCAAGCGTTTGAGGATTATCAGCGCAACATTCTGCAATAGAATGCTTCAAGATCAATTGTCCCATCAGGTGGTGAACTGTTCTTTCCCATATCGTGTGGCAGTTTTGAATGAGAGTTGACGTCTACATTCCGCATCAGAAGCCGCGAAAGCGGCGGTGTTCAGCTATTTGCGTCACAGCAATGGTGATATCAAAGCTTAAGACAGCGATTTCCAGCAGATACCACTGATTCGATATTTACGCCGATTCCAATGCATATTTGACGTTTGGGGCAGCTGTTTGGCGGGCCAATAATCAAATATTTGTTAGGCAAATCCAAACGAAATTATGAAAATATATTGCGAACGCGGTTTAGTTAACATATATATTTTTGCCATTGGTGATGCCCTGTTTCCCAGAAATGCGGGTATTTGCGGTTTCCAATAGAAATTTGAGGGTGTATCCATTCCTCTCAACCATGATGTTTATGTTCAATATACAATATAGTTAAGTACATAAAAATTATATCAATTTCATATATTGATAAAATACTATTCGGCTTGTATGCTGATTTAAGACTCGCCGATGCGAATGCATGCTGGGTGACAACAGGTTCTGGCGGGTCTTGTAAACTGAATAAGATCAATATTGAGGCGCAAAATGGATGAACAAATTGATTCCGGTCGAGAAAATCGACTGGTGGAACTGACGGCTGAGGTGGTCGCAGCTTACGTTAGCAACAATGTCGTGCAGACAGGTGATCTTTCGATCCTGATTTCCGAGGTGCACAATGCACTTGGGGCGATGGGTGGAAATGGTAAGGCTGAAACGCCGATGAACCAGAAGCCGGCAGTGAACATAAACAAGTCATTGCAGGACCATCAGCTTACCTGTCTGGAATGCGGGTTGAAGTTCAAATCATTGAAGCGACATCTGATGACCTATCACGAATTGACGCCCGAGGGTTATCGATCAAAATGGAATTTGCCTTCGAGTTATCCGATGGTTGCACCAGCCTATGCTGAAAAGCGTTCACGACTGGCCAGAGACATGAAGCTGGGTCACAAGCGGGACGAAGAATAAGGCAAAATTTACAGTGCGGACCGATCAGATTGGTCCGCGCCGTTTTGTCATTGGGCACGGTGTGCGGATTTCGACAAAGCAGCCGAACAGATCGCAGCCGCTACTTTTCCTCAAACGGAATATATGGGGTTGATCGCTTAGAGTGGGCCGATAATACCGGCGTCAATGAGCTGTGTGCGGTCCGGATACCATATTGAGCTGTAAGCCTCATTGTAAATGCGGTTCACAAATGGGTCGGATATCTGCCGGGCCAAAAAATACTGTCGGTCTTTTTCCTGCTCTTCGGCAATATCAACGTTTGGAATGAAGGTATTGGTATCGAGCCGATAACCGTGAAACCCCAATTTACCTCTTTGGCCAAGTGTTCTTTTCAAGCCAGCCATGAAAACGATTGTACAGGCTGAACTGCATTCCTGTTCTGTGCGCGTGTTCAATTGACGTTGCATGATTATGGAGGCCATACCGCGCGCTTCGTAAATATTCCCGCCATCGCTTTGCAATAGCAATTGCGCGACATTTGGATTGTTGTCCAGCATCCGTTGCAATGCCTTGCTGGAACCCAGCGATATGGTTCCGTTGAAGTGCATGATGCGTCGGTCATCGGAAATCACCAACGTGTACTGGGACGCATGGAGACGATCCATACGGGTCGTAAAAAGCTCAGTTTGAGCGGGTTGCAGCGTCAATTGATACAATCCGATCCACTGGGTGCCGACAGCAAAAACGGCGACGATTATCGCCGCATAGCTGCCCCATACCAGCGCCATCCCACCCTGATTGACGACATGCTTCTCTCCGCATCGAAGCAGACCGACGGTCTGCCAGATGAACACGAGAAGATCCGCCGCCATTAGAGACAGAGCCATAGCCTGCGGCAGCGGGTTGGACGGTATCAAATTGTGCAGATTGTGGGGGAGAGGTGCAAACCAGATCAACAGGCGCAGACCGGCAAAGTTGATCCAGAAGGATAGAAAGAGTGATTGTTCGCCGCGCCAATGGCGGTGGATATAATACCAAAGATACATGATTATGACCCATCTGACCGGTTCGGGAGGTTTTCCGGCAAGAAGCGTGTGACCATGAGATGCATGGAGTGGCAATAGGGGGTATCGGTCAAGACGCGCGCCACCATTCGGAGAGCTTCCCGAACCGGCCTTCGGCGAGCCCGGCCTGTCCGTCGGACGGCGTTGCGTCGCTTGCCCGGCCACCCCTGACCGCGCTGCGCGGCACGCCTGGCCGACAGACAGGCTTGGCTTGTCAGATGGGTCATAATCATCGATCTTTGGTATAAGTCATGCAGCCTATCCAGTTGCAACAAACTTGCTGTCGGCTCGATCCGGCAACAATTGCGCGATGATACATTATATGCCTGGAACTGCAGGCTGCAAATGATGTCGCCAGACAACCAGGCTCCAACCGTTGTTAAAGAGTTGGTTTCCCATTTCAATGTTGTCATGGCATGAGGTGCCTGGAAATATTGCGCTTGTTTTAGGGCAGTATTGTCGGTCTAATCCAGTGTGGAACACAATGGGGTAAACCGCAGGGCTGGTCGCGATCCATGAATAGTCGTTTTCAAAAATTGGTCTACGGTCTGGCCTTTGCCATCATGGTGGGGTTTGTCCTGCGCATCGGCAAACCCATTTTCATTCCTGTCATTTCAGGTATCATTTCAGTCTACGTGCTCAGCACAACAGCCAATAGTCTGGGAAAAGTGCCGGTGATCGGCGCTCTGATACCCGTATGGCTCAGGCATGTGATTGCATTTCTGGTCTTCATATTGCTGGTGACCCTGCTGGTTTTTCTCTTTGCAGCCAACATACAGCAGGTTGTTGCGCTCGCTCCGCGTTACCAAGAAACCCTGCTCGGTTTCGTCAGCGAAATTGCCAAGATGCTGGGTATTGATGATGAACCTTCATGGGGAACGATTCGCAATCTCGTATTAAGCGATATCGACCTGCAGAAAGTTGTCAGCACGACAGTCACCTCGGTATCCAGTCTCGCAGGACAGGTCTTTGTGGTATTTCTGTATGCCAGTTTTCTGATGGCCGAGCGGCTTCATTTCAGCCGCAAGATTGTCATGGCATCCACGTCACGCGATGGCGCAAAGCGCGTCATGGACATGGTGGAAAAAATCAATCGGCGGATCGGTGATTACCTGACAGTCAAGACCCTCGTCAACGTGCTTTTGGGGCTGATCAGCTATGCGTGCATGTGGCTGATCGGTGTGGACTTCGCCGGATTTTTTGCCGTTCTCATTGGCGTGTTGAACTACATACCCTATGTGGGCTCCATGGTCGGTGTTGCCTTTCCTGTCTTGCTAACGGCCGCGCAATTCGGATCGATCGAGACGATCCTGATCGTTCTGATCAGCCTGACGGCTTCACAAATGTTCATGGGCGGTGTGGTGGAGCCGAGGCTGTTGGGCCGCTCCATGAATTTGAGCCCCTTTGTGGTGCTGATATCGCTGACTGTCTGGTATGCGCTTTGGGGCATAGCCGGAGCCATACTGGCAGTGCCGATGACATCTGTCGTGGTCATCATATTCGCGGCTTTCGCCACCACGCGTCCCCTGGCAATATTGTTGTCTCAAACGGGGCAATTTGCGGAAGATGCCAAGGTTGCTCGAAAGATAAAATAGAACCGGCTAAGCTGTTCTTTTCATTTATCCAAGACGACGAAGTGAACAATCTCATTGAGCACACAAAATGTTTCGGACGAAGAAAGCCAGCCGTCGACACAGCTTTCCATCACCCAATCGTTCGTGTTATGTTCCAATTTGGGATGTTTACTGGAGAAAACCATGGATGCGCAAACAAAAAAATATCAGCGATTTTGTGATCTTCATGAACAAGCCGGCGCCTTTGTGATTCCCAACCCCTGGAATGCCGGTTCAGCGATGATCCTGCAAAGCCTTGGCTATGAAGCGCTGGCAACAACCTCCGCGGGATTGGCCTTTTCCCTTGGTCGTTGTGATTCACAAGGTGAGATCAGTCGCGACGATATTCTGGCAAATGCCAGGGAGATTGTAGAATCCTGCAATTTGCCGGTATCGGCCGATCTGGAGAACGGATTTGGTGATCGCCCGGAAGATTGTGCCCAAAGCATTCAGCTGGCCGCCGGTATTGGTCTTGTCGGTGGATCCATTGAAGATGCCACCGGCAGATCCGATGCGCCCATCTATGACTTCCAACTGGCCGTTGAACGTGTCGCAGCCGCTGCGGAAGCCAGCAGGCAATTGCCCTTTCTGCTGACGGCCCGGTGTGAGAATTTCCTGCACGGTCGTCGTGATCTGGACGATACGATCAATCGCCTGAAGGCCTTTGAGCATGCCGGTGCAGATGTTCTTTATGCACCCGGTCTGCCAGATCTCGACGCCATCAAAACCCTATGTGCATCACTGACAAAGCCGGTGAATGTGGTGATGGGGCTGAGTGGGCCTTCATGGTCGGTGTCGCAACTTGCCGATGCCGGTGTCAAACGCATCAGCGTGGGCGGATCATTCGCGCGTGCAGCGCTTGGCGGGTTTATCCGCGCAGCTTGCGAAGTGCGTGAGCAGGGTACATTCGGCTACGCACGTGAAGCATTGCCGGATGCGGCGGCACGCCGCTATATGGTTGGCGCTGCTCGCGGTTAGAGGCATCAATTGTATTGTTGTTTTGCAGCCTGACGGCAGAATGGAACCGAGGGCGCGTCAGGTCATTTGTCCATGCATGACGCAATTCTCGATGAAATTGAAATTGTATTGCTTTTTAATTTCAATAGTTTGTTCCGGATACGAACTGGAAGGCACTGCTGCAGTCTGCAAGTGGCATAGTGTGCTGTCCGAAAATTCCCTATAAGTGCAGTCATTCCACATAACATAACATCAGTGTGATTGACGCGGTTCTGTATCGTTTGAGAGGCCAGGGACGAACTCCCTATGTGCGCTCGGCGTCAGCACGCCAGCCAGTCGGGGGAAAACCATGTCCAATCCTGTAGAGAGATCGACGCCCCGGACTGCGGGACGCCGGGGCAAGAAAGGACCGGACAAATCAACGGTCCTATTGAAGGATGCGCTGATTGAAGCCGCGCACATGGCCGGGAGTGACAAGCAGGGCACGGATGGCCTTGTAGGCTATTGCCGCTTTCTGGCAACCGAAGAGCCGAGAACCTTCGCCACCCTGATCGGCAAGGTGCTGCCGATGCAGGTGACGGGTGTCGACAATGGCCCCATAAAAACACGCATAGAATTTGCCATTGTCGATCCCAAGGAGTGACACCCTATCGATTGGTGTTCCAAGAGCGCTGGCACCGCTTCTGAAGGATCTGCGCTACAAGGGTGCCTATGGCGGACGTGGCGGCGCAAAGTCACATTTCTTTGCGGAAATGCTGCTGGCGCGATGTTACGGCGGGCCAACCAGGGCGGCCTGCATTCGCGAGGTGCAAAACAGCCTGAAGGAATCCGTTCGCCAATTGCTGAAAGACAAGATCGGCAAGCTTGGTCTTGGTTGGTTCTTTGATGTTTTGGAAACAGAAATTCGCGGCAGGAACGGATCCCTGATCATTTTCAGGGGCATGCAGTCTTACAATGCCGAGAACATCAAATCGCTCGAGGGTTTCGATATCGCCTGGGTAGAGGAAGCGCAGACATTGTCGGCGCACTCACTCAAACTGCTTCGGCCGACCATCCGCAAGGAGGGCTCGCAGCTCTGGTTTTCCTGGAACCCGCGCCATGACAGCGATGCCGTCGACCGGTTCTTTCGCGGTGGCCGGACAATGACGGATGGTATGGCCATCGAGGTCAACTGGAATGACAATCCCTGGCTGCCGGATGTCCTGAGGCATGAGAAGGATGACGATTATGCCTCAGACCCGGAAATGGCCGAACATGTCTGGGGTGGCGGCTACGAGATCGTTACCGAAGGTGCCTATTACGCCAAGCTTTTGCACGCTGCAGAACGAGACGGACGAATAGGTGCTTTTCCTCACAGGCCTGCTCTGCCGGTCATGACAGCCTGGGATTTGGGCATTGATGACTATACCGCCATCTGGTTCCTCCAGAACAACGGACGCGAAGTCTTTGCCATAGACTATTTTGAGGTCAGCAATGAAGGCGCCGAACAGATCGTCAGGCAGGCGCTGCCTGAGCTCAACCCGGATACTGCTGAAGCCGCCGCCCAGATGGTTGAAATCGGCAGGACAAGACCGTTTCGCTACAGCAAACATTTTCTGCCCCATGACGTCAAAGTCCGGGAATGGGGCGCTGGTGGCAAACAGCGCTCGCTGACACTCATGGGATTCGGTGTAAAACCCTTGCATATTGGAGTTGCAGCCAATCCGGCAGATCGGATCAATGCCGTGCGCAGATTGCTGCCGATGATGCATTTCAACAATACCCAACGGGTACAGGTCGGATTGTCGCGGTTGCGCAGATATGCGCGCAAATGGAATGACAGCATGCAGTCCTATTCAACCCCTGTGCACGACATAAACAGCCATGGCGCGGACGCCCTGGGTGAATATGCCATCAATTGCCAGGTGGTCACGGCAAAACCCAAACCTGTGCCCAAGAGTGCCCCGCAAATCAGTCAGGTGGTTCTTGAGGGGCCACCCCGTCCTGCAAATATAACTCGCATAAGGCTTTGACACATGGATATTGTATCGGCACCGGCAGAAATGCCTGTGGATGTTTTTGCAGAAATGCGGGCTTCAAAGCCGTGGCTTGATGCCATTGCAAGCCACGAGAAGTCCATGGCCAGATTCCATGAGGTCTGCGACAGGGTCGACACTCTCTACGCAGATCTGGAGAAATCGGCGTCCAGCAATGCGCAGAGGGAATTCCAGATATTCTGGTCCAATATGGAGGTGCTCAAGCCGTCGATCTATGCCCGCGCACCGGTACCGATTGTCTCCAGTCGCTTCAAGGATCGAAAGGTATTGCCTCGCCACGCCAGCGAAATTCTCGAGCGGGCGCTGACAACGTCCTTCGATGCTGAAGACATTGACGCAACCATGCGCCTGGTGCGCAACGACCTGGCAACCAATGCCCGTGGCGTCCTATGGGTGCGTTACCAGATGGACCAAAGAGGTGAACGGGTTTGCTATGATCATGTCGATCGCAAGGATTTCGCCCATGAAACGGCGCGCAAATGGGGTGAGGTTGGCTGGGTTGCACGCCGCTCCTGGTTGAGCCGTGAACAGGGGCTGGCGCGCTTCGGTACAGATTGGTTGAGCGCTGTATTTGGCAGCCGGACGGAGCAAAACGATCGTGATGATCAAACGGACGGAAAACAAAAGGCAAGTGTCTGGGAGGTTTGGGATCGGGAAAGGGGTGTCGTTGCCTGGGTATCGCCCGGCATCGAACAGGTGCTGGATATCCAGCATCCATTTTTGACGCTCGAAAATTTCTTTCCCTGTCCGCGTCCGGTCTATGGAACAGTCGAGCGTGGAACTTTGAAACCTGTGCCTGACTTTGTCTATTACAAGGACCAGGTCGAAGAGATCAATGAACTGACCGCCCGCATTTCAGCGCTGGCCGAGGCCCTGCGGATGAAAGGGTTCTACTCTGCCGGCGTCGAGGAATTGAGCGATGCCATCGAGGCGGCGCTCAGGAAGACGGACAACAATGCGATCCTGATCCCCGTGCCCAATACCGCGGCGTTAGGCGGCGCTGCCTTGAAGGACGCTATCGTATGGTTGCCGGTCAATGAGGTTGCAGCGGTCATTACGCAATTGATCGGCCTCAGGCGCCAATTGATAGACGATGTTTACCAGATCACCGGCCTTTCCGACATCATGCGCGGGGCGACCAATCCGAACGAGACCCTGGGTGCCCAGCAGTTGAAAAGCCAATATGGCTCAGTACGGGTACGCGATCGGCAATATGAACTCGTTCGCCTGGCACGCGATGTCAGTCGCATTGCAGGCGAGATCATGGCGGAGAATTTCCAGTCGGAAACCCTGCTGGCCATGTCCCAATATGATGGTGCGCCAAGACAGGCGCATATTGATCAGCAGATTGCCAAAATCCGTGGGCGCATTCAGGCGGCCGCCGCTCATCCACAACTGGTTGCAGAAACATTGGCAAACCCGGCAGCAAAACGGCAAGCGGAGTCGCTGTTGCAGCAGGCCCAGGTTGAGATCGGCACATTGCAGGGCGTGGAAACACTTGAAAAGGTCCTGGGCTTCCTGCGTGACCAGCGCATGCGTCCGTTTACGCTTGATATTGAGACAGATTCAACCATCCAGCCGGATGAATATGCAGCCAAGGCCGCCATGTCGGAATTCATGAACGCCCTTTCACAGGCGTTGAGCCAGTTGGCGCCAATGATCGCCGGCCATCCGGATGCTGCACCCTTTGCGGCAGAAGTCTTGAAAATGGCGGTTTCTCCATTTCGCACAGGCCGCCAATTGGAAGCATCGATTGATGAATTCGCCGATAGAATGAAACAGGCCGCGGGAAAAGCGATGCCTGATCCAGGAAAGGACAAGGCAGCGATTGAAATGCAGAAAACCCATGCTGAAATTGCCAGAATCAAGGCCGAGATCGAAAAGATCCAGGCGGTAACTGCTGCCAGCATCGCTGAGCAGATGTCTTCAGCGGAGAACGCGGCATGAGGCAGCGCTATTGCCGCAAATGTGGAGAATGGCACGCATTGGAGGCTTGGCCGCCCGGTTGCTTTGCCCGCGCCCATGTCTCCTGCTCGAACCTGTCATCACCGAACTTTATAAGTGACACGCTGGATCCCGTGCAGTCGCAACTGGATGGCCGCATTTATGACAGCAAGTCCAGACTGCGTGAGACCTACAGGAACGCCGGTGTCGTTGAGGTGGGCAACGACAGTTCGGTGATGAACCCGGTGGCAAAAAGGCCGCCAGGGATCCAGCGGGAAGATATCAAGGCTTCCGTTGCCAAGGCATTTTCCCGGGCAGGGTTTGGATCCTGAACAGCAATCTCTCAGACAGGTGAACAATGACACACGAGACTGACGCAATGCATCCTGCGGCTGATACCGCATCATTGGTGAACAGGGAACCCCTACGACAAGACGAGGATACATCGCCCAGAAATGCGGTGGACAGGGCCTTTGCCGCTGTTGATGCTCAGCAGGAGATGACACGCGCAAGGCAATCGGACCAAATAAATGCGTGGGGTAGCGCTTCAACTGAGACGTCGTCAAACACATTGGCCAGCGTTGATCAATCGGGAGGCGATGGCGAGGGAACACCCCAACCCACCGACACAAAGGGGTCTGATTCCGAAAAACAGGAAACGGAGGATTTCTCCAGGTCGCAGGATGAACCGCCGGGCAGGTTTTCCGATGAGGCGAAAGACGCATGGCGGCAGGCGCCCGCAAGTGTCCGAGCCGAAGTGCACCGGTTGGAACGCGAACTCACCGAGGGACTTGAAAAATACAGAAGCAATGCCGAGGCTTTCGAAGAATACAGGCCGTTTGCCGAGAAATTGCAACAGACCGGGCAGAAATTTGGCGATGTGGTCGGCTATTATACCGGCATTGAAGATCTGCTGGCAAAAGACCCGTTGCAAGGTCTTGACGTCATATGCCGCAACCTGGGCACTTCGCTATCTGATGTCGCGGCCAGATTAACCGGGAGGGGCAATGGTCTGCAGCCTGGCCCTGAGTCGGATCCACTGTCGCCCGAGACGATGAGCCCGCAGGATGTCACAATCCGTGGCCTCCGCGAGGAACTGAGTAGCTTGAAGCGGCAGATTGGTGATGTCAGTCAAACAGTCAGCAGCCAGACACAAAGAACCTTGCAATCACAGATCGATACATTCGCGCAGTCCAATCCACGTTTCCAGGAACTTGGGGACGATGTGGCTTTCTTTTTACAAAGTGGACGTGCGCAGGATCTTCAGGACGCCTACAGGCTTGCCGAACGGCTCAATCCCGTTCCGCCACCTGCTGTTTCTGCTGACAATCCGGCCGATGTGGCTCAAACCCGCAAAGGTCAACTCTCCGTAACAGGTGCGCCCGGTTCCGGCTCAAACCCGATCAATCGCCAACCGCCTTCTTCTGCCCGAGACGCCCTTGACAATGCTTTCGCATCACTGGGCATCGGATAAACCAGTCAAACCATGAAAGGTCATTGAAAGATGGCTCTCAACAGCAACGAACGCCTCCAGGAGGCATTTTCGCTGGCGCTGGAAGACCGCTCAAAAGGCTATCAGGACCTTGTGTCCAATTCCAACGCCATTCTCTATCTGATGAAGCAGAAAAATGGTTTCAAAGCCTTTTCCGGGCCAACCATCCGGGAACGGCTGCTCTACAATGAGTCCGGGACCTATACGCGTTACTCCGGCTATCAGTATCTCAATCCGAGTCCTGCTGAATTGTTCAACGATGCTGAATTCACGCCGAAACTGGCGGCTGTCTCGGTCACGCTTTCGGGTGAGGACATCTTGAAGAATTCCGGCGCCAGCCAGCTCAAGGATATCATGGAGGAGCATATCAGCGCGGCGGAGCAGGAGCTTGTCGATCGTTTCGTCGAAGATCTGCATGCCGACGGTACGGCCGCCAATCAGATCGGCGGGCTGCAATTGGCTATTCCGACCACTGCGGGGTCGGGCACCTACGGCGGAATTTCACGCGCCGATAATGCCATCTGGCGGACCTCGTCCTATGATGCCCACAGTGCCTTTTCCGGCATTACCCAGGTCACGTCATCGACCATCAAGACGATTTTCGACAATGTGATGATTGAACGCAGTCGCGGCACCAAGGGTCCTGATTGCATCACCTGTTCGCAGGAACATTACATTGCCTATACAGGTGCCATGACGGCGATCCAGCGGATTCAGGATGAAAACGAACTGGGGAAGCTGGGCTTTACCAACCTGAAATATTATGGCGCCGGCAAGTCGGTCGATGTGGTGCTGGAAGGCGGTATCGGCTCGGCAATGCCAGCCAACACCTCCTACTTTCTGGATAGTTCCGCATTGCGGTTCCGTTACCATCCGGATCGAAATTTCGTGAAATTCGGCGGCAAACAGGCCCCTGTCAACCAGGACGCCATTGTCCAGCATATCGGTTTTTATGGAAACCTGACGCTGAACAATCCGCTGCATGTCGCAAAACTCCATGACAGCAATGTTGCCGCCTAAAGGAGGGTAAAACCATGACTGCAACTTCAGTGAACCAGAACATGACGGGCGTGGCCTTTACGCGTGTGGAAGCCGCACCCTCCTTTGCCGTTGGCACAATTGTTCGCGGCAATGATGGCCATGATTACATTTACGCCAGGGCAACCGGTGCGATCGCCGATGATGCAACGGCTGTTTTGAGTGAACCGGCCATGACCGTTGCGGCCGGGGCGGGCAGTTGGACCAACCGCACAGGTGTTGCCTTGGCAGCCAACGATTATGCCTGGATCCAGAAAACCGCTGCCTGACAATGGCGAGATGACAATCAAGGGGCGGCTTTCGGGTCGCCCTTTTGATTCCGACAAATCAATTGTTTCCATGCGCTGAGCTGTTTTCACACGCGCGCCAAAAGGACTGATGAAATGGATTTTTCGCACCTGCATGTTTCTTTCTTTACAGATGCCGTCGAAAACAAACGCAAATCTGCCGAGGAGGGCAGACCGATCTATGACCAGATTGATATGGTCAAAATCCAGGTGGCTGGTGATCCGAAATCGGTATTGGTCAATCCGGCCCATTCGCAAAGTTCGGTGCGTGATGCGGTCACCAACCAGCGCCTGACCTATGCGCAATTGCACAAGGCACCGTTTGAGGCCTTCAAGGCTGGAACAGTTTTTGAGGGAAGCGGTACGCCGCTTTGCGAGCTTTCCTTCCTCAATGCGGCCAAGGTCAAGGAACTGCAGGCACTCAACGTCTATTCGGCTGAAGCGCTGGCGGCGCTCGACGGTGCAAACCTGCAACGCCTTGGCATAGGCGCGCGAGAACTGAAGGACAAGGCACAGGCCTGGCTTGAATGTGCGGCGGGTTCTGCCGATGTTACGCGCCTTGTTGGTGAAAATGCAGAGCTGAAAGACCAGATGGCTGCGCTGCAGAAGCAATTGGATGCAATCGCCAACGGCATGGATGTGTCGCCGGAAAACTCCATTGCCGACGATTTGGCAAGCGATACACCCTCGCCATTTGATGACTGGAAAGACGAGGATATCATCAATTGGATTGTGGCCAATGGCGGCAACAAACCACACCATTTCAGCAGCCATGCCACCATTGTCAGCCGTGCCGATGCTTTGAACAGTGCTTTGGCCAAACACGACAGGGCTGCCTAGATGACGATTCTGTCAATCATCCAGGAGGTCTGCAAGGTGACGGGGCTTGACGTTCCAACGGATGTACTGGCCTCAACAGAACGCGAACATATCGAGCTTGTCTCACTTGCCAATGAAATGGCTGAACGGATCGCGCAATCCTATGATTGGCAGGTTCTCAAAAACGTTGCGACTGTAAATGGCGATGGATTGACCGAGAGCTTTGACTTGCCCTCGGATTATCGGCGAATGTTGAAAAAATCGCAGTTATGGTCATCCTCGTCACAGGTCGCGTTAACACCAGTGCCGGATACGGATGCCTGGCTGGGCATGGGGTTTCCTTCGCTTGGAATGATGTCCCGCGCCTGGACCCTTTATGGCGGGCAATTGCATATCAAGCCAGCGCTGGCGAGCAGCGCTACGGCACAATATTTCTACATTTCCAAGCTCATCGTCACATCTGCGACTGACGCAAACAAAGCCGAATTCACGGCAGATGATGATGTGTTCAGGCTTTCCGAACGGTTGTTGAAACTTGGCATGGTCTGGCAGTGGCGCGCCAACAAGGGGCTGGCCTACCAGGAAGACATGGATACATACGAACACCTGAAGGAACAGTTGGTCTGTGATGACAAGGGATCTCGGTCGATCCGTCTTGGCCGTGCCCTCGATGTAGTTACGACCGAATATCAACAGGGTATTGAACCATGAGACGCAACCTGAGGCATGTGGCCGCTCCTGCAACCAATCGCGCCAAGGCCAGGACCCGCACCTTTTCGCCGCCGGTCAGGGGGTGGATCCGAAATGAAAACCTGGCGGCATCGCAGCGCGCCGGGGCGCATGTGCTGGATAATTTTTTCCCCATGAGTACCGGCATACGACTGCGCGGCGGTAGCCGTAAACATGCGACGATATCAACCGGTGCCGTCAGCAGCCTGTGGGCCTATAAAAGCGGCACTGCCGAATTGCTCTTTGCATCCGACACGACAGGAATCTTTGATATAACCTCTGTGGTTGACCCGGATACGATACCGGAAGCTGTGGTTGCCGGACAGACCGCAGGTTACTATGCAACGGTGCAAATGGGCACGGTTGGCGGCAATTATCTCTACGCAGTGAACGGATCAGACGATGCTCTGCTTTTTGATGGTGCAACATGGACCGCAATCAATGCAGTGTCGTCACCGGCGATAGAAGGTGTTGCAACATCTCGCCTGTCATTCGTCTGGGTGTTCGCCAGCCGCCTGTTCTTTGTCGAAAAGGGCACCATGCGTGTGTGGTATCTGCCGGTTGATGCCATCGGCGGGACAGCCGGCAGTTTCTCACTGGATGGTATCTTCCAAGACGGTGGCGAATTGCTTTTTGGCGGTTCCTGGTCGCTCGATAGTGGCGACGGACTTGACGATAAATGCGTCTTTGTCTCATCAACCGGTGAGGTTGCGATCTATGAGGGTACCAATCCGGCAAACGCTGCCACCTGGAGCCGGGTGGGCGTGTACGACATCACGCCACCCATGGGCTTCAATGCAACGTTGAAAGCCGGGGGTGACCTTATCATTGCCACGGAAGATGGCATGGTGCCGGTCAGCCAGGCCATCCAGAAGGATGCGGCCGCCCTGTCGCTGTCTGCCGTGTCCAGAGCCATTGAACCGGAATGGAAAGCGGAAGTTGGTGCACGGCGCTCCCGGCCTTGGGATGTATTGAAATGGCCATCAAACAATATGGCCTTGGTTGCTCTGCCAGTGATCAATGCCACGACCCAAGCCAATTGCTTTGTGGTCAACCTGGAGACCGGTGCATGGTCGCGTTATACCGGCTGGGATACGCAGTGCGTGGCGCTGTTCAACGGCATTGGTCATTTTGGCACCAGTGATGGCAGGATCATGCAGATGGAGGTCGGGGGGCAGGATGATGGCTTGCCCTATACGGCTGTCTATGTCGGGCTGTTTGATCACCTGAAAACCCCCGGCGCTGTGAAAACCGTTCATTCCGCCCGCACAGTCCTGACCGTTGATAGTGATGTCAGACCGCGTGTTTCCATATCAGCAAACTACGCCGTCAAGTTGCCGGCCCCGCCAAATTCCACGGATGACTATGTCACCGACACATGGGATTCCGGCCTGTGGGATCAGGCCACCTGGGATGTCGGCGTTTCGCTGGAAACAAACATCAAATGGGCCTCGATCGGCAAGACCGGCTTTGCCGTGGCACCGCAACTGCAAATCACTTCAGGCGTGACGCCGACGCCGCATGTGAACCTCGTCAGCATGGATCTGCTCTACGAGACCGGCTCTGTGATGGTGTGATGTTCGAGATTATCTGGGGCGGTGCAGCAAACCCGAAGGACAAAGAGCTGATGGCGGCATGGTGTGCAAACCATATATGGCCGGGGATTGAAAAGAGCTTTGGCTCTTGCACAACGATGGGCGTCATCCGCAAGGGGAGATTGATCGCCGTTGTGGTGTTTCACAATTGGCAACCCGAATGCGGGGTGATCGAAATATCGGCGGCTTCAACGGACAAACGCTGGCTTACCCGCCGTGTCCTGCACGCCATGTTCTCCTATTGCTACGACACAACAGGGGTTCAGATGGTGGTTCTGCGTACGGCCCCTGGCGACACAGCCATGCGCCGCATCATGAAATCCTACGGTTTCAAAAGCTATTGCATTGCGCGTCTGCGCGGCCGCAACGAGGATGAACTGATCAACACTTTGACGGACGATGACTGGAAATCAAACAGATTTGAAAGGCAGCGACATGGGAAAAGCAAAAGCACCGCAACCGCCTGATCCGCGGGAAACGTCGGCAGCATCCACATCCACAAATCTGGGCACGGCCATTGCCAATGCGTATTTGGGCAATGTTGATCAGATCACGCCGGACGGCACGCTGACCTATGGTCAAACCGGCACCTATGATTGGAATGATCCCTATACGGGCCAGACCTATCAGGTTCCGACATTCACGGCGACGCAGACGCTTTCCGGCGCGCAGCAGGCGATCAAGGATCAGAGCGATGGCGCCGAATATAATCTGGCAAAGCTTGCCAATGACCAGTCGGCTTTCCTCAATGATTATATGACATCGCCAATCGATCTCTCATCGGACAATGTCGGCAATTACGTCAACAATCACTATCTTGATGATTTCAATGGCGAATGGGACAGGTCCTTTGAGGATTATGGAGCACGGCTTTCCAATCAGGGGATCAAGCAAGGCTCTGATGCCTATCAACGCGCCATGAGCGAATTCAGCCAGAACAGATCCAATGCGCGCGACAATCTTTATGGCAATCTCTATTCGAGCGCACAGAATGCGATCACGGCGGAACGCAATCAGCCGATCAATGAAATCACGGCTCTGCTTTCCGGATCCCAGGTGAGCCAGCCGAACTATGTTGCCACCGGCCAGCCGACCATCGCGACGACCGACACGGCCGGGATTATCAACAATGAATACAATCAGCGGCTGGGCATATGGCAACAGCAGCAACAGGCCAGACAAAACCTGCTGGGTGGCTTGTTTGGCCTCGGCGCATCGCTTCTTGGGGGCTAATGGGGACGGTTCTTGAGCCTCAGTGGCTTTGCAGGCTTTATCCCAGCATGCGCCTATCCTTAGAAAAAAAAGCAGGCTGGAGAAAAATATGCCGCTGTGGCACAAGAACAATCATTGTTTTGGAGAGGAAATGCCATGAGTGCCTATGTTATCGTTGACACGAAAATCACAGACGCAGATGCCTATGAGGGCTACAAGGCGCTTGCCCGGCCCCTGGTTGAAAAACATGGTGGCATCTATCGCGCCCGGGGAGGGGAGATGGATCTGGTGGAGACGGAACTATGGGCACCCACCCGCATCGTTCTGCTGGAGTTTCCGGACATGGCCAGTGCGCGGGCTTTCATGGACAGTGATGAATATGCGCCGGTCAAAGCCATTCGTAACGCCAACGCCGAATGCACGACAGTGATTTTTGAAGGGGTTTGATCCGACCTGAACAGGTTTCGTTTCAGCATGCAGTGGGGTGGCCAATGGGCTACCCCTTTTTCGTTTCCGGGTCGGAAAATACCCTGTGGCTGCCTTCAGCGATTTATCCTTTCGGATTGCAGGAGATAGCCCGATCGAATTCATCGGTGCCCAGCATGCTGTCAATTCCCCGAAGGCAATGCGCGGGTTTGAGAAAATGTCGCAACTACAATCAGAAGGACATTTCCATGTCGGATAGGATAAACGCCGATCCAGCAGCTTTGGCTGCTGCCATCTACAATAGAATGAGCCAAAAATTGAAAGAGGTACCAGATGCTGCCCACGAAACACCAGGCTATCGCTCTGCGCAGAACGGTTCGCGAGTCCAGCAAACTGGCCAGCCGCTTCCTCAGCGTTACCAGGGCGACCGGACGATCGGACTTGTAAAGGCAGGGCCCTTCGCTCGTGGAGTTGGGAGCAATCGCATCCCCCCGCAAACAGATGATACGGCAGATGCGAAACAAAAAGTACTGGCGGCATTGATGGCGACCGGGATATCGGATCAAACACATGGCCAAAATGCTCAGGCAGTCAGACATCAGGTGCCCAATAGGCACAATGATGCTCAGACAAAAATGGCGTCCAACGAAAACCCATTTTTGACGGGCGGTCAACAGGCTGTGCTCCAGGCTTTGCTGGAGCGGCAAACGCGGCAAATATCCTAATTGGCATCACGTGTCTTGCTCCTGTTGAGGTGATGCGCAGGTTTTCAATTTCTGCCTGGCCTATGCCAAAATCTCGTCGGAAAAATCTAATGCACTCGTGCTTTGGGTTTTCGACACCAACCCAATTCAGGCTCGCCTATGCGGGCCATTTTTAGCGAGGTCATGGAGATGCCAAGAAACGGATCGGGTGTCTACTCAAAGCCGGCGAATGCAACGGCCACCGCAGGCACAAAAATCGAGTCTGCGCATTTCAACACACTGATCGACGATATTGCCGCTGATCTGAATGCGGCACGTCCAGTTGTTGCCGGCGGCACCGGTGTCACCTCAATTGCAGCGTTTAAGACAGCATGCAATCTGGTAATTGGAACAGATATCCAGGCCTATAATGCAGATTTGACTGCCCTTGCCGGATTGACGAGTGCAGCCGACAGGTTGCCCTATTTTACCGGATCGGGCACAGCATCCCTGGCTGATTTGTCTCCCTTTGGCCGAACCCTGATTGACGATCCATCTGCTGCCAATGCGCGAACCACACTCGAACTTGAAACAATTGGCCAGGCCGAAGCAGAAGCAGGAACGGCGACAACCACAAGAGCATTCACGGCGCAGAGGGTGAAGCAGGCTATCGTGGCTTTGGCTGGGGGTGTCTTCAACGGATACTATGAAAGTCCAGAGCAAACGATAGACGAAGGAGGTCTGATTACACTTGCCCATGCACTGGGGGCTGTGCCCAAATTGGTGCAAATTGACCTAAAATGCGTTTCCAACGACCAAGGTTATGTCGTTGATGATATAGTAGTGATAAATCATAATCTATCAACAAACGGCAATTACAATCGTGGCATTTCAATACGGAAAGATGGTGATTACATTTACGTCAGAACCGGAAGTCAGGGGCAGGTTATTTTGAATAAAACTGGTAATTCAATAATAATACCAGCGGAAAATAAATGGAAATATATAGTAAGAGCTTTCGTTTAGAAGAAAAAAAATTTCAAAAGTTATAAAACGTTTTGTTTTGATTGAAATTTGGCAATAGAAATCAATGCAATCTGCTCCTCGGAACATTTCGATTCTTTCAAGAATTTTTGCTTCTTCCATCAACGAAATTGTAAATGGAATTTTCAAGCTCTATATGGTCGGATTTGGTGGGAGCAGATAAGCAAAGGTCAATCACCCACGTGGTGAAGGTGCAGCAATGAATGGTAGTCTAACCTACCCCGAACAACCTTCGGTCACCCCATAATAGCTTAGTTAAGTCAGGTGGTTGGGGGGATGCGCAAAAAATAATGCGACTTTGGAATGCGAGTCTGATCGTTGAAGAATGTACACGTTAGGAACGTGGAGTTTAGTAATATGATGTATAATAAGCTCTTCAAAAAGCTTTACCGTTTTTATAGAAAACACATTTTGCGAGATCAGTTAATAATTGAAATGGATCGTTGGTTTTACGATCGTGGTGATCAGCGGCTTAGGTTTTCTTACCCTCTTGACGGAGAATCGGTGGTATTCGATGTTGGAGGGTATGCGGGGGATTTTACCGAAGAGATTCATAGAAAAACGTCATGTCGAGTGTATCTATTCGAGCCGTCAAAGATATTTTACCAAAATTGCGTTAGGCGTTTTTCGGGCAACGTAAAAATCGACTGTTTTAACTATGGCTTGTCCAATGAAAACGCAGATGCCTATTTGAGCAATGACTTAGATGGTTCATCTGTTTTTATTGGCAACTCGGTTGCTGAAGGGCGCGATGAAATTGTCAAGATTCGCGATTTCAACGAGGTTTTTCAGGAGTTGGGCATAGAGCGAATTGATCTACTAAAAATAAATATAGAAGGTGGGGAGTTTTTTGTGTTGCCGCATTTAATAGCGAGCAATCTAATCCACCGTGTTGACAATATCCAAGTTCAGTTTCACCATTTCATCTCTGATGCAGAGAAGAAGAGAGAGGATATCCGTTCAGCTCTTTCCCGAACACACAAGAATGACTGGTGCTACAGATTTGTTTGGGAAAGCTGGTCTCTAAAGGGCTGATTACCCTGTCTCAATGCAAAAGGAAGGTGATGTAACTTTTAACTGCACCCATTTCCAAAATTGCTATCAATTGATTTTTGGCCGCCCAACCTGATCTGGGTAAGCCAAAAATCGATTTCTGCGTAATAACCGGACCAAATTTTTAAATAATTCAGTTTGCAATTTTCAATGAAGGCTCCCTAACGGGGGCCTTTTTCGTATCAAATTACAGGAAATCACCATGGCTATGAAAACAAGCCGTGAGGGGCTGATTGAAATCGCCTCTCACGAGGGCATTGTGACGTCTCCCTACAGGGACAGTGTGGGTATATGGACGGTGGGAATTGGGCATACAGCCTCTGCCGGAGCGCCGGATCCGGCCAACAACAGGCGAGATTATTCCCTTGACGAGATCATGGAAATATTCGCCCGGGACATCGCCCGGTTTGAAAATCGGGTCAATGCAGCGTTCAAGGTGAAACCAACACAAGCGCAATTCGATGCTGCTGTCTCTTTTGATTATAACACCGGTGGTATCAACAGGGCTGGCTGGCTCAAGCATTTCAATGCCGGCAATGCGCGCGCATCCAGGCGAGCCTTCATGCGATGGTGCAAGCCACCCCAGATCATTCCTCGGCGACAGAAGGAATGCGATCTGTTTTTCGAAGGCCGGTATTCAAGCACGGGGAAAGCCAATTTGTACCCGGCCTTCAACGGCAAGGTGCAATGGGCGCAGGGAAGGCAGGTCGATATAGCCGCCTGGCTGAATGCGGCTGTTTCCCCGCCTGCAGCAAAGAAGGACGCGCCCACTGGGAAGCCGTCTTTCCAAAAATCCCCGGGAGAAACCGTTCCTGCCAAGCCAACACAGCAATGGCACCGACTGGTGGAAATTTTGGCCCTGATATTCACTATTTTGTTCGGGAAAAGGTCATGACCAAATATTTCAAACCCAGATCACTCACCTGGTGGACAGGTTTTATTGCCTTGTTGACCGGCATTATCGTGGCTGTCGGGAGCGAGGTGCAGGCTCTGGCTCCGACGGCCAATGTCCTCAAGACCATGACCGATATCCCTCCAGCCGCCATGATTTCTTTTGGACTTGGTATTATCGGTTTGCGTGGAAAGGACGGATAGATGATTTTCAATGCAATACTGAGTTTTCTGGGCAATGGTGCGCTGAAGACCGTAACGCAGGGTATTATTGAAGCTCGACGCGATGTGCAACGGGCCAGAAATGCAACTGAGCGTCTTGAAGCCGAGAAAAATGTGGCGCAGTTGCAGGCCCAGCAGACCATTCTGCTGGCTGAGCAGGGCAGTTGGATGACGCGGCCCATTCGTCCGCTCTTTGCTCTGCCCTTCATCATCTACAATATGAAAATTGTGGTTTGGGACAAGGTTCTTGGTCTTGGAGTAACGGATGTTCTTTCAAACCAGATGATGCAGGTCGAGATGATCGTCATTGGCGCCTATTTTGTTGGCAGGCCTCTTGAAAAGGCGGCCCGCAGACTAACCGGCGGATAATGGATCCGCGGCACGAACCTCTGGACCACGTTGATCAACAAATTTGCAATCGTCAGTACCCGATGGAGCGCGTGTTTCATGTCACAATTTGCACAAAATGGATCTGGCCTGAAGACCCTGCTGACCGTTGGTAGCGCATTCGGCGCCATTATCGTGGCAGCGGTCGGCTATGGCGTTCTGCAACACACGGTGGTGGCCAACGCTGACAGTATTGAGACGATTGAAATGCGTGTGGATCGCATCGAAAACAGGGCAGGGGATGTGCGCGAACGATTGACCGGCATCGAGGTTTTGCAGCGTGAACAGTCAAAGACACTGGAAAGAATCTTGAGAGCCGTCGAGCGATGAGGGCGCGGAAGAGATTTTCCTTTCGGCAATCAGGCGGAACTGCTGGGGCTTGATCTGCTGTGCATGGTCTTTGACGAAGAGGCGCGCGATCAAGCAAGCCAGTTGGATCGGCAAAGGGAAAATCCATTGATGACTGCCGCCATCGATGGATGAGTGGCGGCACCGATTTACCACCTGACAGGCAACGTGGTTTATTAGGGTGGGATCACATACACTTTGCGATTGCATCACAATTCATGCCATGCAACATCCGACCTGCCGGTTTTGCCGTAGAAAATTTATATGTGTTCAAAGGGTATGGTGCACGATGTTTCTGTTTGAAAAGTTAAAGGTAAAGCTGGCAAAAAAGCTCGGTCTGGGTTCCTTGGCAAGGAAAAAGGCCGGCAACTACTCCATAACAGGGGCGAACCTGAAAGCCGCATCGGATAACAATATTTATCCTGAATATGCGTTGAAAGCCGCTCTCGATTTGAGGACGTTCTCGAACTTTCGACAGAATCCGCATTATACGCCCATTTTGGAACATGTAAGAAAAGCTCAGGCCCTTGCATATCTGGATCTGATCAAGAATGAGCATGGCATGTCTGCCCCGGATATCCTGGAAATCATTGAGCCGCTCCAGCAGATCGGTAATCCCAAAAAGGTGATGCTCGATGGTTTGGACTTTCCGGTATCAACGACCGCGTTGCGATATCTCTATGTCGCACTCGACATCAGGCAGCGATGTGGCGACCGTGTTCCGGTCGTCGCGGAAATCGGTTGTGGCTATGGCGGACAGGCTGTTATTCTCAGTCGGTTGATTGATATTGATAAATATTACTTCCTCGACTTGTGGCAGGTGAATATGTTGATCCAGAGGTTCATTGAATCAGTCGACATCAATTTTGCCTATGAGACGCTGACTTTGAAGCAGATTGAAAAAGAAATACGCTCCGATCTGATCATCTCAAACTACGCTTTCAGTGAATTGCCGCGGAAGATTCAACAACCCTATTTCGACAAGATTATCAAATCATCCGACCATGGCTATATGACGATGAACTCAGGGGTGGATGGTGTTTATGAAGGGGTGGCCGGGTTTGATCAAAGAGAGCTGCAGTCGATGATCAAAAATGCTGTGGTGACAGAAGAAAAGCCCAATACATCAGAAAAAAATTACATTATTTCCTGGTGATTCAGATCGGCTGTGACGTGCCAAGCAGCCTGAGGTTTTTCAAATCTGAATTATCGGTGAAGGGACAGTCAGGTCTGGGCACACCTGATGACTTCGACCAATCTGTCACAGAAGTAATCCCATTCATTGTCTTTACGCGCCAGATAATCCGCCAGTATCCGGTCCCGGTTATGCTCCATTTCAGGGACATTGCCATCATCCAGCAGGTAGGCCAGGTTCTCTTTCATTTTCTGTCCTTTACGCGGATCATAACTCCATACAGTCTGCGGAAATCCGTAGCCATCCCACCAGTCTTCATGTCCGGCAATCAGAAAGCCCTGGGTGAGAAACTCAAGTATGTTGGCGGGACCGGTTTCCGAATAGGACCCGGAAAAAACGATATTGTATTTTTGGGTAAACCGTCTCATGGACAGGGGGTTGTTCTTGTTGACCCAATTGACCACACCAAACTCCCGGCCCTGCCGGTAGCCCATCTCCAGTAAGAGATCGATTGCTGCCTGCGAGGATTTGCGCCAATCCTTGTGATAAATCATCATGCGATGGCGTGACATAAATCCATTGCGGCTAAACTTTCTCTTCGGAATACGTCTGAAACGCTGCTTGTCTATCGGATGCGGTGCAACGACATAATTGCCACCTACCAACTGTTTGAAATGCTCGACATGGCCACAGGTCTCGGGGTCGCCGGATCTCAGTTTCCCCAGAGCAACATCATTGGATAATACGCAATACCCAGCGGCGCGTTTTAACAGGGGTTCGAGCGCACGCAAATCGTCGACCGGGGCATCTATACCAAATTTGCCAAAAGTTGGGCTCGACCATCTGGCCGGAATAAGTGTGTCGTTCTCGACACCAATTATTCTGTTTGTGTGATGATAGTTGTTGTTGGGCAGGCAAGTCACCAAGAGATCGCGACTTTTGACCGGGGCTTTTTCTTTCCATTTCACAAATTCGACATTTTGCTGGCCGAGCCGTTTTACCAACCCCCAATAGATGTGGTGGGACAATTGCCCGTGCCAGTGTACTTTCCGTGGAAAGTGGTTCGGCAGTTTTGGAAAAGAAACGTAAATCATGGATCTGATGACTATCATGGCAACAGAAAAGATGCACTGTTACAAAAAGGAACATGCAATCTCAGAAACGAAATATGAGCCTGAAGAAGGTTTGGCTTTCGGAGGAATTATGGCATTTTTTTTCGAAAAAAATTGGCTTTGAGAGGTGCAAAGACAACCTGGAATAAAGACTATTCCAGCTTCCTGCAGATATTGCAGGTTGGGAGTTGTCCAGTTTTGCAAGCAAATAACAGTTCCCAAAATAGGTCAGTCAATGGCTTGCCTTTTTATTGAACCAATCAACCGCCGAAAGATTTTCTTTTCAGGTACCGTACCATTCGGGGGAAACTTTTTTGGCTCGCCGGTTTGATACATTGTCCAAACGCATCGACCGCCTGCTGCAATTCCACCTCTTTTGTCGGAAATGAATTTTTTTTCCGGGTGTTGAGCTCGGGCATCAAGCGTCGTGCAATCGGCCCCCTGTTGGTGCCCCGTTCGCCGCTGCCATCATCTCCGATATTGTTGCAATAGCTGCGAACCGGATTGAGGCACAAGCCGTTATTGCGGAATATTGTTGCGTACCAAAAAATTGCCCAAGTGCTCATTTTGCCGCTTAAATTGTCCAAGACCTGCCCCGAATACTTTTCGTATCCGTCCATATTAAAGCGAAAAATATCTTTGCGCCCAAACTCTGACATTATCTTGTCGGCATCGCTCCCCAATTGGCTCCAACGGTCTTCCCAGGTTGCCCACCCCCAGCACACCATCAATCGCCAAAAAAAAGCATCCTCGTCTGTATCCAATTGCATCGGGTAATTGTAACCACTGATGTGCCATATATTCGGATGAAACTGATAGTAGTCCAACGCCTTATTCATAAAGGTCAGAAATGCGGTGCTGACTACAACATCATCTTCAAGAACAATGATCCGACCATGCTCATTTATTACTTCGGTGATACCCTCTGTAATTGATCGAGCCAGTCCCCAGTTTTCCTCTCGCTTCACAATTTTCAAAGATTTAAACCCGGAAATATTTCTCAAATATTGGCGAACCATTTCGACGTTTTCCGCAGCCTCGGAGTTTTTGGCTGCATCGCTGAAAATGAACACGTCGGATTGCGACGCAAGATCATCGCGCTTTAGCGATTCTATGGTCTGTTGAATGTGCCAAGGCCTGTTATAGGCGAAAATAGCTATGGGAGCCAAACTGGACATGATTGTTCCGCCGCCAAAAAATGCAATTATTGGTAGGCTTGGGGAAAACCAACTATCATGCACATGCGACTGTAAGGCAATCAAATTCGGTTAAATAAAGACGCAACCATATCAAAACCAAAATAGTCGACCCGCCACTTCAGTTGCAGCATCAAACAGAAGGCCGGCAACCGCACCTAAGGCGGAATTTTCGGTTTATGAAATGCAACCCGCGCCGAATCCTGTTTTGTTTCTTGTTAAATCAGGTTGGTAATATGTTTTCTTATATATTTGAAAGCGTGTCCGGTATCAGGTCACCTCGTTTGAAAGTCATAGCTTGAAAATGGTTATGCGTCGTTGCCGGAGTTCTTGTTAATCAACTGCAGTGATATCCTGCCTAGCCGCGAAGCCACATCTGTAAATGTGGATTCGTAACTTCCGATAATCCTCTCCGTCGCTGCAAGGCAGAAAAGATCAATTACGGCATCTTGCATGGCCTCCAATTCATTTCTTGCATGGCTTCGTTTGCGGTATATCCTCACCCGTTCTCCAAACCGTTCAATCAGTAGGCGTTCTTCTTCGGTGTCATCAGTAGAAAGAAACAAATTTGTCGCGGGCTCTCGCTGCAGTTCCTCCTTCATCGCATCGAGCAATAGATGTGTAGGGCTGAATTGCCTCGACAATTTGTGATCACTTCGTCGGATGTGAATCCCGACAGTTTTTGAAAAAGTTCTTGTTATTTCGGAAATCTTCTGCTGCAGATCGGGCAGTGACTCAAAGTCAAAGCCATCCTCAACCATGTTCTTGATTTGCTGCGGCTGAAACTTTGGACCTAGGCGTGTCAGAAACAAACTGAGGATAATTTTATGCCTCAGGTGTTGGGCAAGATTATCCCTGTTTTTGCAAAATTCATAGGTTCTGAGGAACGCTGCCGATGGTTTGAATAACTGGTCAAATCGCGCACCCAACTCACTGCTTTCCTCCCAGACAAGCGTGAGTGGACAGTTGAATGTTCGTGCGAGGTTTGCTGCGCTGTGTATTGCGTACATTCTGTTGCACAAGCCACCAACAGGTTCGATAATAAGCATTTTAACCATTACCGCTGAAAGGCCTCACGCAAGGTGCGAGCCAACATTGTGATATAAGTGTTGGCCAATGTCGTCATCGTTATAAATCGACCGGGTATTTTCAAGGTATGGAGATTATGGTCGGCGGTGTCAAATGGCCATGTACCGTTTTCAAGCTTTACAAAAATTACAGGCTGTGATCGCTGGCCGGCGCCAAGCATTGCAAACAAATTGAACCGGTCAGGACTTGTCCAGGTTCTTTCTGAATGGCCCATGCTGGCGCAGGATTTCGCCCATGCGCTCAACATCATCGCGCTCGTGTTCCAGGTAATCTGCCACTGCATCTCTCAGTCCTGGATGGGTGATGTAGTGAGCCGAGTGTGTGGTGACAGGCAGATAGCCGCGTGACAGCTTGTGTTCTCCCTGGGCGCCAGCTTCCACCGTGCTCAGGCCGTTGGCAATCGCAAAATCGATGGCCTGGTGATAACAGACCTCGAAATGCAGGAAGGGGTGATCTTCCACACAGCCCCAGTGCCTGCCATAAAGCGTATCGGAGCCGATGAAGTTGATCGCGCCGGCGATGTAGCGACCATTGCGCTTTGCCATGACGAGCAGAATGTCCTGCGACATGCGTTGCGAGATGAGGGAAAAGAATTCCCTGGTCAGATAGGGCCGTCCCCATTTTCGCGAGCCGGTATCGACATAGAATGTGTAGAATGTGTCCCAGACGGTTTCAGTCAGGTCAGATCCTGTCAGCCAGTCGATGGTAATATCATTTTCAACGGCGTTTCGCCGTTCCTTTTTCAGCGCCTTGCGTTTTCGTGATGCCAGGGTTTCCAGAAAATCACCGTATTGTTCGTATCCGGGATTGTGAAAATGGAACTGCTGATCCTTGCGAAGCAGGTATCCGTGGTCGGCAAAAATGGAGATTTCGTCTGCCGGTATAAACGTGGCGTGGGCCGAGGACAGGCGATTGCGGTCCGTCAGCGTCTTCAGTCCTTGAACCAATGCACCGCGCACCGCGAGAGGGTTGGGTTGCCGGGTGGCCAAGAGGCGTGGCCCTGTTGCCGGGGTAAACGGCACACAGGATTGCAGTTTTGGATAATAATGGCCGCCTGCACGCTCAAAGGCATCGGCCCAACCATGGTCGAAGACATATTCGCCCTGGCTATGATTTTTCATGTAGCAGGGCAGGGCGCCAAAGAGTGCACCAGATTCACTCTCCAGCAGAAGATGCTGTCCCAACCAACCGGTTTCGGCGGTCGCACAGCCCGCGTCTTCCAATGAGGCAAGATAGGCATGGGAGACAAAGGGATTATAGGATTCGCTTTTTAAGCCTGTCCGCCTGGTGCCCGGAAGCGAGGACCATTTATCTTCATTGATATCTTTGAACGAGTTTACAATTCTGATCAGAAATTCAGCCTGGCCCTTTTGGTTCACCGGCTCCTTGTCTGTCTTTGGTGTGTCACGCATTCGCTTTATTTAAGCTTCCATTTTACGCTGGCAAGGCCGAAGGGTCAAAGCCTTCAAAAGTCATCTGATCCGCAAATTCTTCGGTCGCTTTTCTGCTCTGTTCATCATTGACCGTCCAGGTAATGACCGGCAATCCTTTCGTTCGCGCATCTGCAACGAATTTGCTCGGCAAGTCTTTGACGTGGAATGAAACAAAACTCAGATCAAGTTGCAATGCCGAGACATTGTCCTGTCGCGCGGACTCTGATCCCTCCGAGGTGACCAGACCAACCGGTCTTTCTGTCCGGCATTCAAGCAGGGTCTCAATCATATGACGGTCAAAGGACATCAGGGCGACATGACCCTGATAGTCCTGCAGATCCGCCAGAACTATTTTGGCAAAGATTTTGGTATCCTCGCCATTCTGGGTTTTGAGTTCGAGAACCAATCCCACTTTTCCGTCGACCTGCCGCAACAGATCCTTCAGCGTGGGAATCTGATCTTGCGTATTGCCGATGTGCAGGGATGTCAGTTGAGCGGCCGTCATCTCCCGAACCTCACCTTCAACACCGCAAATCCTGCCGGTCTTGTAGTCATGGAAAACCACGGCCTGATTGTCCGACGACAATTGCAGATCACATTCGATCGCAAAGCCATGCTGCACGGCCCGGGCAAATGCGCTGGGGGAATTTTCCCAGATATGCTGGTTCATATCATGATAGCCGCGATGGGCGACGGGTTTTTGTGCAATCCAGTCATGACGCGACACGAGATTATTCCTCGCTGATCTCGAATATGGCGTCAATTTCCACTGCAGCTCCCATGGGCAGCGATGTCATGCCAACGGCCGCCCGGGCGTGCATGCCGCGTTCCCCCAGAACATCGACAAGCAGGTTGGACGCGCCGTTTATCACCAGATGTTGCTCAATGAAATCCGGGGAGGATGCAACAAACCCCTGAATTTTGGCAAGGCGCACGATGCGCTCCAAATTGCCATCCAAAGCTGCATTGACTTGCGCAAGGATATTGATCGCGCAGATTTCAGCAGCCCTTTGCCCGGTTTCAACATCCACATCGATACCCAAATGGCCTTTTGTCACGAGTGTTCCGTCTTTGATTGGCAATTGACCCGATACATAAAGGGTGGATCCTACGCGCGCATAGGACACATATTTGGCAGCCGGTGCAGGCGCTGCCGGTAAAACGATATTCATCGCGGCTAATCGGGCAGCAATCGTCTCAGACATGAAATTCTCCAGCAATTCATAGGGGGCCAATTTCTGCGGCCAGTGCTCATTGTGTGGTCAAGCGACACCTGTAGGCGTTCATCGCAATTGAAATTGAACAATACATGCGGAATAAATGAATCATTCTCTCCATTTTGACGCAATGCCGTGTAACATGGCGGCATCAATGTCAGAAGGAAATTTCGTGTGCGTTCGTCATATCTTGCCTTTGTTGTTTTCAACGTCGTTACATTATCCTGCGGCCCTGCTGTGGCGGGCGCTGCAGAAGCCCTGATTCCACATCGGGCGGTCTATGATCTTGAACTGAAACAATCCTCCGAACGTTCGGGGATTGAATCGATGTATGGCCGCATGGTTTATGAGTTCAATGGGTCGCCTTGCGCCGGTTATACGGTTGGCTTTCGCTTCGTCACAAAACTGGATACCGGCAAGACGATGCGCCTGACCGACCAGCAGACGACCACCTATGAAAACCTGGAAGAGGGTACGTTCCGGTTTCTGACAAAATCCTATGTCAATCAGAAACTGGACCTGGAGGTTCGCGGCAGTGCCAAGGCTGAAGCTGAAGGCACGGCGGTCGATCTGACGACTCCAAAGGACGACCATCTGGTTCTTGAAAACGCGGAATTTCCCACAGCACAGATGATTTCCCTGATCGAGCGGGCCAAGAACGGTGAACGGTTTTTTCAATCGCGGCTTTTTGATGGATCCGATGAGGGCCGAAAGGTGATGTTCACCTCCAGCATCGTTGGCGCCCCAAAGGTATCCGATGACGGCGAGGAAGAACTCAAAGTTGCCGGCAGTCTGGCTGAAGAGCCGACCTGGCCTGTAACGATTGCCTATTTTGATGAATCAAAAAATGAAGACGGAACGCCTCTCTACAAAATATCATTCGAATTGTACGAGAATGGCGTGACGCGTGATCTGATCATGGATTACGGCGAATTTTCCCTGAAGGGCACACTTTCGTCCCTGGAGACGTTTGAGAGTGAGCGGTGCTGAGCAGTCAGCAGCGCCTGCCTTGACCACATCAGTTTGAATTGTCCTGTCGATAGACAGCGGTCTTGAAACTGCCCTATGTCCAAGCCGCCTGAGACAGGGCCTTATTCCTGTCGTCCCTTCCCTGTATCGTTGGAATGCAACCTCCCGAATCATGTTTTCTGAGACCGAATTGGATGACCAGACTGTCTGCGATTATCAACAAGTTGAATTCAGTGGCGGAACATTTGAGTCTGATGTTCATGCGCCCGGCTCCGCTGCAATATGCGGCCCTTTGTTACCGCAGAACGGGTCACGGTCAGGAAATATTGTTGATCACAAGCCGTGGAACCGGTCGCTGGATTTTGCCCAAGGGATGGTCGATGAAAAAGAAGTCCGGTTCAGGAGCTGCCGCCCGCGAAGCCTATGAGGAAGCCGGCGTGGTCGGTCAGATTGGCCAGCAACCCGTCGGCACGTTTGAATACCGCAAATGGCTGAGGGGAGGCCTGCCGGTGCAATGCATCGTTCGTGTTTATCCGCTTGAGGTGGAGCGACTGGAAGACGAATTTCCCGAGAAGGATCAGCGCCAACGCCAATGGTTCAGTCCACAGCAGGCGAGTGAATTGGTCGCGGAACCGCAGCTCCAGGCCCTGATAAGAAGGTTTTGTCCATAGTTTTTTGCGTTCATTGGCGGCCTATTGCTTGATCCGGGCATCCGGAATGGCTTAAGCAGGGAAACCCGGTGCGCTGATGTTGACCTTTTCAGGTTCACCTTCCGGAGTTGTTAAGCCCCGAGAGGAAAAGGTGGCCATTGCCTAAATCACCGCTTACCTACACCAAGCCGACGCTTGACAAGGATCTGGACAAAATTGCCAGACTTGAACTGGCAACGCTGTTCCTGTCGCGCGGTTATGTCGGCCTGGGGCTTGCCGCCATATTTCTGGCGCTTGCATTGATCTTTGCCAGCTTCTTTGTCACTGGTCTTCCCGGTTCCTTTATCATCATCGCCGCCGCCGTCATTGGCGCCTATATGGCGCTCAATATCGGTGCGAATGATGTTGCCAACAACGTCGGGCCGGCGGTTGGTTCAAAGGCCATGTCGATGGGGCTGGCTCTTGTCATCGCAGTAATATTTGAAAGTGCCGGAGCGTTGATCGCCGGTGGAGATGTTGTCGGGACCATCTCCAAGGGGATCATCGATCCCAGCAGGTTTGAAGACAGCAATATTTTCATCTGGGCCATGTTGGCAGCCCTGATCTCATCGGCCGTCTGGGTCAATATCGCCACCTGGGTTGGTGCACCGGTATCAACCACGCATTCCGTTGTTGGAGGCGTCATGGGCGCCGGTATTGCTGCAGCTGGTCTGGCCAGTGTGAACTGGCCAACCATGGCCAGTATCGCGGCCAGTTGGATCATATCGCCTCTGGTGGGTGGTCTGGTCGCTGCAGCCTTCCTGGCGCTGATAAAGACGCTGATCATCTATCAGGACGACAAGATAGCCGCCGCAAGGCGCTGGGTGCCGCTTCTTATCGCCATCATGGCAGGAACTTTTTCGGCCTATCTTGCCCTGAAGGGCCTCAAGAAACTGGTCAAGATTGACCTGCAGACGGCACTTCTTGCCGGCATGATTGTCGCAATTGTAGCGTGGGGCATCCTCCGGCCGCTTATTCGTCGACAATCTGAGGGCATGGAAAACAGAAATCAGTCCTTGCGCAAATTGTTTGCCATTCCCTTGATCTGTTCTGCAGCACTGTTGTCTTTTGCTCATGGTGCCAATGATGTGGCCAATGCGGTGGGGCCTCTTGCCGCGATTGTGCATACAGCCGGTGCCGGAGAAATCGCTGCGAATGTCACCATTCCTCTCTGGGTCATGGTCATCGGGGCCTTCGGAATTTCCTTTGGTCTGCTGCTGTTCGGCCCAAAATTGATACGCATGGTGGGTCAGCAGATAACCAAGCTCAATCCGATGCGCGCCTTCTGTGTATCACTTTCCGCAGCGATAACCGTGATCATTGCATCGGGACTGGGGCTGCCGGTCAGTTCAACCCATATTGCCGTGGGTGCGGTCTTTGGCGTTGGGTTTTTCCGCGAATGGTATACGGGAAGATCGGAGCGTAGACGTCGTTACGTCAACGCGCACAAGATCAACAAGGACGGCACACAGGTTCCCGTCAACAAGGCCGAGCTCCGGCGCCGCAAGCTGGTGCGGCGGTCGCATTTCATGACAATCGTTGCAGCATGGGTCATCACAGTGCCCGCTGCCGCCTTGCTATCGGCCATGATCTTCCTTTTGCTCTCAGCTTTTCTGGGATAAACAGCCCGACAGGTGCCTTGGTTCAGCGTGCTGTTGGTGTCAAAACCCATGCCCTTTGGCTGTTGTCCGAGGATATGACTTGATCTTTGGTTGATGCACCTGTATGGACCGCCTCATTCCACACGTGAAGCTTGGGTTCGACCGGGAGAAATCCGGAAGGTCCCGCCGGTGGCAGTCAAACTGCTGACGCTTCACGGAGGTACAACCGGAAAAGGAGACAGGGCATGGCTTTGCCTGATTTCAGCATGCGCCAGCTACTAGAGGCTGGTGTTCACTTTGGTCACCAGACTCACCGCTGGAACCCGAAAATGAAAAAATACATTTTCGGTGATCGTAACAACGTACATATTATTGACCTTGGCCAGACAGTGCCGATGTTGTCACAGGCCTTGCAGCTTGTAAGCGACACGGTTGCCAACGGCGGACGGGTGCTGTTTGTCGGCACGAAACGCCAGGCATCAGAGCTTGTTGCCGATGCGGCAAGACGTTCGGCTCAATACTACGTCAATGCCCGCTGGCTTGGCGGCATGATGACAAACTGGAAGACCATTTCGCATTCCATTCAGCGCTTGCGCAAACTTGATGAGCTGCTGGCTGCCGAAGCGCAGGGGTTCACCAAGAAGGAACGCCTCAATCTCGAACGTGAGCGTGACAAACTCGAACGCGCTTTGGGCGGTATCCGCGACATGGGCGGTACACCGGATCTGATGTTCATCATTGATACCAACAAGGAATCGATTGCAATTCTGGAAGCCAAGCGTCTTGGAATTCCGGTTGTTGCCATTGTCGATTCGAACTGCGATCCGGATCCGATTGATTTCCCGATTCCAGGCAATGACGATGCTGCCCGCGCAATTTCGCTCTATTGTGATCTTGTCGCCAAAGCAGCTCTCGATGGAATTGCACGTCAGCAGGGCGCCTCTGGCGTCGATATTGGAGCTTCTGCCGAAGCACCGGTTGAACTGGCAATTGAAGCTGCACCAGCAGAAGCTGCACCAGCAGAAGCTGCCCCAGTGGAGGCCGCACCGGCTGAAGCACCGGCTGCAGAAGCTGTTGTTGCGGATGTTCCCGCTGAAGCAGAAGTCAAGTCGACGGACGAAACGCCCGCTTCCTGATTGTGCGCATGCGTCATGTGTATTGCACATGGCGCATGTTCGATATTCGAAAATCAAGTTAACGAGGCACAGGTCGGTTTTCTGTGCCGCATTCTTGCAAGAGGCAATTATGAGTATTTCTGCATCTCAGGTTAAAGAGCTGCGCGAAAAGTCCGGCGCGGGCATGATGGACTGCAAAAAAGCGTTGATGGAAAACAATGGTGACATTGAAGCATCCATCGACTGGCTGCGTTCAAAGGGCATCGCGAAGGCGGACAAGAAGTCAGGTCGCACAGCGGCTGAAGGTTTGATTGGCGTTGCTGCTGATGGCAACAGGGCCGTCGTCGTTGAGGTCAACTCGGAAACCGATTTCGTCGCACGCAACGAGGCTTTTCAGCAATTGGTCAGTGACGTCGCATCTGTAGCGCTGGGAACCGATGGTTCTGTTGAGGCCGTGGCGGCTGCAGCCTATCCGAAAAGCGACAAGTCGGTTGCCGGTGTCATCACCGATGCGATTGCCACTATTGGCGAAAACATGAATCTGCGCCGCACAGCCATGCTCAGTGTCGATGAAGGCATTGTTGCCAGCTATATCCATAATGCCGCCGCTGATGGTCTTGGCAAAATGGGCGTTCTGGTCGCTTTGAAATCGGCAGGCAATGCCGATGCGCTTTCTGCCATTGGCAGGCAAATCGCCATGCACATCGCCGCGACAAATCCATTGGCCGTGACCTCGTCACAGGTCGATAAGGACGTTGCTGATCGTGAGCGGGCAATTTTCTCTGAACAAGCACGCGAATCCGGCAAGCCTGAAAACATTGTTGAAAAAATGGTTGAAGGGCGCATGCGCAAATTCTTTGAGGAAGTGGCGCTTCTGTCCCAGAGTTTTGTGGTCAATCCGGATCTCACTGTCGAGGCTGCCGTCAAGGAAGCCGAAGCCAGCGCCGGTGCACCCATCTCGGTTGAGGGATTTGTGCGTTTCCAGCTCGGTGAAGGTGTCGAGAAGGAAGAGAGCGACTTCGCAGCAGAAGTGGCAGCGGTTGCAAAAAGCTGAACGGACATAAATCGGTTAAAATGCAAGGGCATCGCGTGACAACGCGGTGCCCTTCGTGTATCCGGCATTCATAATCAGGACGCGGAACCAGCCATGACTCAAAAGCCCATCTACAAGCGTGTTTTATTGAAAGCATCAGGTGAAGCCCTGATGGGCGAGCAGGGGTTCGGGATTGATGTTGCCGTTGCCGATCGCATCGCATCCGATATTGCCGAAGCGCGGACCATGGGTGTTGAAGTTGGTGTCGTCGTGGGTGGTGGCAACATATTTCGTGGTGTTGCAGTTGCCTCAAAGGGCGGCGATCGTGTCACCGGTGACCATATGGGCATGCTGGCAACGATCATCAATGCACTGGCTCTGGCGACATCGTTGAGAAAGCTGGGCGTAGCCACTGAGGTGCTTTCCGCCATAGCGATGCCGGAAATCTGCCAGAGCTTTTCGCAACGCGCTGCATTGCATCATCTCAAAAAAGGCCGGGTTGTTATCTTTGCCGGCGGCACGGGCAATCCGTTTTTCACGACAGACTCAGCCGCTGCTCTGCGGGCCGCCGAAATGGGTGCAGAAGCGATTTTCAAGGGCACACAGGTGGATGGTATCTATTCAGCCGACCCGAAAGAGTTTCCGGACGCCGAACGATTTGACAACCTGACCCATGACGAAGTGTTGAACAAGGGGCTGGCGGTCATGGACGTTGCAGCCGTTGCCCTGGCGCGCGAAAACTCGATTCCGATCATCGTCTTTTCCATTCATGAAAAGGGCGGCTTTGCGGAAATACTCAAAGGCAGAGGGCGTGCAACGCTTGTTGACGACAGCTGATCTGCGGCGTTCCCGGGAAAATATTTGAATTTCCCCGGTAATTCTGTATTTGTCTGCCTGTGTTTGCCGTGTGTGTTAAGAGTGCGTATCACCTAAAACCAAAAGCAGGGTGTGTGATATGGATGCGCATGAGCCAAACGGATTGACTGCGATTTCGGCTCGGTAAAAACACGAAACAGTTTGTATGAATGCAGGCGGCAGATATTCGGCCTGCAATTGATTGGGAGTATTCCACCATGAGTGATGGTGCAGATTTTACTGATTTGAAAAATCGCATGGATGGCGCAGTTGCGGCCTTCAAAACGGACATTGCTGCCTTGCGAACAGGTAGAGCATCGGCAAACATCCTTGATCCCGTTTCAGTGGATGCTTATGGCAGCAAAATGCCGCTCAATCAGGTTGCCAACATCACGGTGCCCGAATCTCGTATGCTGATGGTTTCAGTATGGGATAAATCAATGGTGGGCGCTGTTGAAAAGGCCATCAGGGAATCCAATCTCGGCTTGAACCCCGTGACTGACGGTGCAAATTTGCGTATTCCGCTTCCCGAACTCAATGAAGAGCGACGCAAATCTCTGGTCAAGGTGGCGCATACCTATGCCGAAAATGGACGTGTGGCCATTCGCCATGTGCGTCGTGATGGTATGGACAAGCTGAAGAAAGCTGAAAAAGATGGCGTATTGGGCAAGGACGAGAGTCACTCTCAGTCAGAGAAGGTCCAAAAAATGACGGATGAAATGATTTCTGAAGTGGATCGTCTTCTCAGTGAGAAAGAAATTGAAATCATGCAGGTCTAGTCATGCTTTACAGCATTTCTGACACGCTCTCTCGTGGTTAGCGGAGGCTGGCGATTGAACACGCCACAACATGTCGCCATTATTATGGATGGCAACGGCCGATGGGCCAAACAACGCGGTCAGACAAGGACATCCGGTCATCGCAAGGGCGTTGAGGCCGTGCGTGAGGCTGTGCGTTCGGCCGGTAAATTGGGTGTCAAATATCTGACTCTGTTTGCCTTCTCTTCTGAAAACTGGAGACGCCCGGAAGATGAGGTCAATGATCTCATGGGGCTTTTAAAGTTCTTTATCCGGAGAGATCTGGCGGAATTGCACCGTGAAAAAGTGCGGGTGCGTATCATCGGTGATCGTATATCGCTGAAACCGGACATTCTGTCTCTGCTGACCGAGGCAGAAGACCTGACGAAGGATAATGATGCACTGGAGCTCATTATCGCGTTCAATTACGGCGGGCGTGATGATATCATTCGCGCTGCGCGCTCCATCGCTTCGCGTGTTGCCGACGGTGAAATTCGGACCGATGAAATAACAGAAGCGACCTTGGTCGAAGCGCTTGATACCCGTGACATTCCGGATCCTGACCTGATTATCAGAACCAGCGGTGAGCAGCGCTTGTCGAATTTTCTGTTGTGGCAGGCAGCCTATGCCGAACTGGTTTTCATGCCCTGCCTGTGGCCGGATTTCAATCATGACACATTTGTCGAAGCCCTGCAGATCTATCAAGGCCGCGACAGACGTTACGGCAATATCGGCGAACCTGATCTGGCATTGGGTTCCTGATGCAAAGTGAAGTCTTGGTCAGGACCATATCCGGCGTCGTCCTTGGTGTTCTGGTACTCGCGCTGACCTGGTTTGGTGGTCTTGCCTTTCAGATACTTTCCATCGTGATCATGGCCTTTTTGTTTTTTGAGTGGTTTCGTATTGTCGGCTTGAAGGACTTTGGCAACATTGTATGGATCCTCGGCGCGGTCACAATTGCGGCAACCAGTCTTTGTATTTTGGCAGGGATGGCATCCTATGGCGTTGCTGTCGTTGCCGTGGGGGCTGGCCTGACCGCCATTGTTCGTCTGGCGAGCAGACGAGACCTGTGGCCGGCTTTCGGGCTGATTTATGCCGGTTTTTTTGGCGTCGCTTTTACTGAATTGCGTAATTCCGGCGGCGGCTATGGCTTTGCCCTTTTGATTTTTATCTTCGCGATCATCTGGTCAACCGACGTTTTCGCGTTTTTTGGAGGGCGCCACTTTGGCGGTCCGAAACTTGCACCTTCAATCTCCCCCAAAAAGACATGGTCGGGCTTTGTAAGTGGATTGATGGGTGGTATATTGGCAGGGGTGGTCGCAGCCGCCTTGCTGACTCAAGCCAATCTCATCTGGAGTGTCGGTCTTGCTGCTCTGTTGTCTGTCGCGGGGCAATTGGGCGACCTGTTTGAATCCAGCATCAAAAGGCGTTTTGGCGTCAAGGACTCCGGTAATATCATTCCAGGGCACGGTGGTGTCATGGACCGGATGGACAGCATTACATTTGCAGCTTTCACAGCCTATCTGGTAGGTGTTGCATTGCCCGGAAGCGCATTTGTTTCAGGTGGCATCGACAATGGTATTGCCCTGCAATTGCTAGGGCCTTGAATGTTCTGAGAGGAACGGATTTACGCACATGGAAATTTTGGTATCGGTTTATGATTTTCTCATTGGCATCATGTTGCCATTTTTGATTGTGCTTACTCTGGTCGTATTCGTGCATGAAATGGGGCATTATCTGGTCGGACGCTGGTGCGGAATCCGGGTAATGACTTTCTCGATCGGGTTTGGTCCCGAACTGGTCGGTTTCAATGATACGCATGGAACGCGCTGGCGCCTGTCAGCCATTCCTCTGGGCGGATATGTGAAGTTTTTCGGTGACGAAAATGCAGCAAGTGCGCCTGATTTTGCACAGGTGGACGCCATGGATCAGGCCGAACTGTCCCGATCGTTCCCTGGAGCCAATGTCTGGAAACGGGCCGCGACGGTTGCTGCCGGGCCTATTGCCAATTTTCTATTGGCCATCATGGTCTTCGCCGTCATGTTCAGCATTTATGGAAAACCTGTTGCGGATCCGGTCGTGGCGCTTGTCCAACCAGACAGCGCCGCTGAACAGGCCGGATTGTTGCCGGGCGATATCATCACGGCAATTGATGGCAACCCCATGGTGGAGTTTGAAGATGTGCGTCGCTACGTGACGCCGCGCCCAGAGGTGGAAATGCGTCTGACGGTCGACCGTGATGGTCGCGCCGTGGAGGTCGCCATCACGCCGCGCCGCTCAGAGATCACCGATCAGTTCGGCAACAAGATGGAAGTTGGCCTGATCGGTGTCGGCACTGATGAGACCGTTGGCAATTACAGACGATTGGAACTCAACCCCGCAGAGTCTCTTGTCGAAGGTGTAAAATCCAGTTGGTATATTGTGGCGCGAACGGTCGGCTATATCGGAAACATCCTGGTTGGACGTGAAAAACCCGATCAGCTGGGAGGCCCCATAAAAGTTGCCCAGATATCCGGGCAGGTGGCGACGCTGGGGGTAGGGGCGCTGCTGCAGTTGGCGGCAGTCTTGTCTGTATCCATCGGTTTTTTGAACTTATTGCCGGTACCGGTTCTTGATGGCGGACATCTTGTCTTCTATGCTATTGAGATCATTCGCGGCAAACCTGTTGGTGAGCGCGTTCAGGAGATTGCCTTTAAGGTGGGTATGAGTCTGGTCTTGATGCTGATGGTTTTTGCGACCTGGAATGATGTGTCGCCCTGGTTCGGATAGAGATCTTTGGCAAAAAACAAATGTGCCGATAAACGCTATTGGTAACAAACTGTTAGCCATAGTTACACACGGTTCGTTGCGGATTAGTCACTAATTGCTGGATAGTAAATAGAAATTAACTCAATGGCTTGCTTGTGGCTGAAAACACTGTAAAAAAGCGTGTAGGCAGGAATCGCCTGTTTGTTCGGTTGGGGACGTCGAGATATAAAGGGTACAAAAGCCAATGAAGGCCGGTTCAAAGTTTATTGGCGCAGTTTCCGCGCTGGCATTGTCCACGTGTGTTGCTGTGAGTGGGGCAGGGGTTGCTCTTATTGCTGCATCGACAGTGGCGCAGGCTGCAGTCGTCAGTGTCATTGATGTGCGTGGAAATCAGCGAGTTGATGCTGCTACGGTGCGGGGCAACATCACGATTTCTCCCGGCAAGAGTTTCAATAATTCCGACATTGATGAATCAATCAAACGCCTGTTTGCGACCGGATTGTTTTCCGACGTGCGCATCAATCAACAGGGAAGCCGTTTGATTGTTTCGGTTGATGAATATCTGGTCGTCAATCAGATCGTCTTCAACGGCAACAAGAAGATCAAGGACAAGCAGCTCGAAGGGATCGTTCAGACCAAACCTCTGGGGCCCTACAGCGAAACGACTGTCGAGTTTGATATTCAGTCCATCCGTGATGCCTATGATCGTATTGGTCGTGGCGATGCGACCGTTACGACCCAAGTGATCAATCTGGCCGGCGGTCGGGTGAATATTGCCTTCGAGATTACTGAAGGCGATCGCACCAAGATTTCCTCGATCAATTTTGTCGGAAACAAGGCCTATTCAAATGGACGTCTGTCCGATGTCATCGCGACAAAGCGGTCTGGTCTTTTGGCGTTCCTGTCGCGCAAGGATATTTATGATCCGGACAAGCTGAGAGCGGATGAAGAGCTTCTGCGTCGGTTCTACTACAACCGTGGTTATGCCGATTTCCGGATTATTTCATCATCTGCCGAACTCGATTCTTCGGGTGATGATTATGTCATCACGATTACCCTTGATGAGGGTGAACGCTATACCTTTGGCGATATTGAAATCGACAGCACCGTCACAGGCATTGATCCTGAAGCTGTGAGACGTCATGTCGAGAGCCGTACCGGTGCTGTCTACAGTGCTGAGAAGGTAGAGAATTCGCTGGTTGCCATTTCGGAAGCTGCTGCCGGTGAAGGTTATCCCTTTGCGCAGGTTACGCCGCGCGGCAATCGGGATTTCGCCAATAGAACGATTTCAGTCACCTATCTGATCGACCAGGGGCAGCGCGCCTATATCGAGCGCATTGAAATTCGGGGCAATACAAGAACCTCCGACTATGTCATTCGTCGTGAGTTCGATCTGAGTGAAGGTGATGCCTATAATCAGGTGCTGGTGCGTCGTGCGAAGAAACGGCTCGAGCAGCTTGGTTACTTCAAGGCGGTCAATATTTCCACATCACCGGGATCGGAACCGGATCGTGTCATCGTTGTTGTTGATGTTCGGGATCAATCCACGGGTGAGTTTTCGATTGGTGCCGGCTATTCAACCGGTTCGTCGGGCGCAACAGCGGAAATCGCGATTTCCGAGCGCAACTTCCTTGGTCGCGGTCAATATATCAAGGTGGCTGTCGGTGGCGGCGTGGAGACCAGGAATTACACCCTGTCATTCACTGAGCCCTATTTCCTTGGTTACCGTCTGGCTGCCGGCTTTGATATTGCAAAGACAGAAAACACCTCACAGGACAATTACGACATTGAGACAACTTCGGTCGTTCTGCGTGTTGCAGCACCGATTTCGGATCGTCTGAGGACTGTATTTGCCTATAATTACAGCCAGGAAGATTACAACCAGAAGACGGCCAACCCCGTATCGGCGCCTATTCAGGATGCCATTGACACTAGTCCTTGGGTCAAGTCGTCGGTCTCGGGTACGTTGATCTACGACACGATTGATGATCGCAGTATGCCGCGTGAGGGTATATTCGCCCGCATGACCGCCGAATTTGCCGGGTTGGGTGGTGACGCTCAATTTGCCAAGATTACAGGTAAGGGCAGCTACTATAGGTCAATCTCCGACTACGGAGATGTGGTTGGTATGCTGAGCGCCGGTGGCGGATATGTGACGCCAACCTCCGGTGATTTGCGGGTCTTTGACCAACTGTTTGTCGGCGGAGAGACCATTCGTGGCTTCAAGTCACAGGGTATTGGTCCCCGCGACCAATATGGCGATGCGCTCGGCGGTACAACCTATTTCAATGCTACGGCCGAAATCGGTTTCCCCATACCAATCGTGCCGCGTGACTTTGGTCTTCGTGGTGCTGTCTTCGCGGATGCGGCAACACTCTATGGTAGCGGTCTTTTGAACGAAGGTGGTGCTAATGTTGACGGCCTCAACATGGAATGGCGCGCATCAGTGGGCGGCAGTCTGATCTGGGCTTCCCCTTTCGGCCCATTGCGGTTCGATCTGGGCTTCCCTGTTGTAAAAGAAGAGTTTGACGAAACACAAGTCTTCCGTTTCGGAACATCCGGACGGTTTTAGGCATGATACAATTGGTCGGTTTCGGCGCCTTGAGCGCCGCAGTCGCCGAGAAATGGCGGGGTCTGTCCTTTTGTGACAGGCCCTGAATTTTTATCGGTATGGAAGATGGCAGATTTTTCTCACGACATGACGGAATAACGCTGGCCGAACTGGCCGGCGCGATTGATGCTGAACTGTCCGACACGGCATCTGGAACTCGTGTTGTAACGGGTATTGCGCCGCTGTCACATTGCGCACCAGGTGATGTAACCTTCATCACCTCGAAGAAGCACGCTGACCTGCTTGGCGACGTCAAAGCGACGGCAATCATTTGTCCTGAAAACCTTGTTTCGCTGATACCTTCAGGCTGTGTTGCGCTGCTTTCGAAAACGCCGCAACTTGCTTTTGCCAAAGCTGCCGCTCTTCTTTACCCTGAAGCGCAAGTTCCCCGGATCGTCAACGACGCTGAAAAAGTGTCTCGAATGGCAAGCATTCATGCTGATTCGCAGCTGGAAAATGATGATGTAACAGTCGAAGCCGGAGCCACGATTGGTGCGGGAGCAAAAATCGGTTCAGGCACTGTCATTGGACCGGGTGTGGTTATCGGGCCTGGCTGCCGTATAGGTCGCAAGTGTCATATTGCTGCAAATGTAACGCTGCAGAACGCCTTGATCGGTAACAACGTCATCATTCATCCCGGTGCCTGTATTGGTCAGGATGGCTTTGGTTATGTCCCTTCGAAGACCGGATTGGTTAAAATCGTTCAAATCGGCCGGGTCATCATTCAGGATCATGTGGAAATCGGCGCCAATACAACGATCGACAGAGGCGCTCTTGACGATACGGTCATCGGTGAAGGGACCAAAATTGATAATCTCGTACAGATTGGTCATAACGTCACGATCGGTCGATTCTGTATTATTGTAAGCCAGGTCGGCATTGCCGGCAGTGCGACAATTGGTGATGGGGTGATGCTCGGCGGTGATGTCGGGGTAAACGGGCATTTGACCATTGGTGACGGCGCTCAGATTGCGGCAAAAAGTGCCGTGGCCGGTGATGTCCCGGCCGGTGCACGATGGGGCGGCATTCCTGCCCGTCCGATGCGCGGCTTTTTGAGAGATGTCGCCGAGATGAATGCAAGGGCGTTTGGAAAAAGAGGCAATAAGGGCACTGCAGATGAACAGTGATACAAACCATGTGCTGGAATCCGTTGAACTTCTTGAAATAATGGAACTGTTGCCGCATCGGTACCCGTTCTTGCTGATCGACAAGATCATTGAAATCGACAGTGATAATTCTGCGATCGGCATCAAGAATGTAACGGCCAATGAACCGCATTTTACCGGGCATTTTCCGCAGAAGCCTGTGATGCCTGGTGTCCTCCTGATTGAGGGAATGGCGCAAACAGCTGGTGCCATATGTTGTCGTACCCAGACCGCCAAATCCAACCTTGTCTATTTCATGACGATAGACGATGCCCGTTTCAGAAAGCCCGTTGTTCCCGGCGATCGGGTTGAATATCACGTCAAGAAATTGAAGCAACGTGGAACAATCTGGAAATTTCAATGCGACGCATTTGTCGATGGAAACAAGGTCGCAGAAGCCGTTATTGGCGCGATGCTGATTCCCGAGGAAGGTAACTGATAATGATCGCGGCATCTGCCAACGTACATTCCTCATCTATCGTAGAAGATGGCGCGAAAATCGGCGAAAATGTCATTATTGGCCCCTTTTGTCATATTGGTCCCGATGTGACTTTGGATGCAGATTCAGAGCTCAAAAGTCATGTGGTGATCACGGGTAAAACGACAATTGGACCGCGAAATACAATATTTTCGGGTGCAATCCTTGGGTCGGAACCCCAAAATGTTCATTACAAGGGCGAGAAGACCGAACTTTTGGTGGGCTCGGACTGTGTTATTCGTGAAGGCGTAACAATGCATACCGGCATGCCTGACGCCGGTGGCAAGACAATTGTTGGCAGCCATTCGCTGTTTCTCGCCTATTCCCACGTGGCGCATGATTGCCGCATTGGAGACCACGTTATCCTGTCCAACAATGTGATGTTGGGCGGCCATGTCACTGTCGGCGACAGAGTTATACTGGGTGGCGGTGCAGCGGTTCATCAGTTCTGTCGTATCGGGCATCATGCCTTTATTGGCGGATTGGCAACCTGCAGTCTGGATGTCATTCCCTTCGGTATGCTCAATGGCAATCCGGGTATTCTGGGTGGCCTGAATGTCATCGGCATGTCCAGGTCCGGAATGGACAAGGCGCAAATTCATACGGTCAGAAGAGCGTTCAAGCAGATATTTCATGGTTCAGGTACGGTGCGCGAAAACCTCGCTCAGGCCAGAAGCGAATATGATACCATTCCAGCCCTGACGGATCTTTTTTCCTTCATGGACGCGGAAAGTCATCGCGGCCTGGCATCCGCAGCCAGGGAAAAGAGGGCCTAGTCCTGATGAAAAAGCATGGTCAACGGCCTGAAGGAAAAGGGCGTCTGGCCATTATTGCCGGGCGGGGTGCTTTGCCAATGAATATTGCCCGGGCAGCACGCGCCGCCAATGATGAACCGTTCATCATCGGTCTGAAAGGCGAGGTTTTCGACATTTCGCCGGAATTTGATCACGCTTTTGCCGGTGTGGGCGATGCAGCGACGATACTCGGTATTTTGAAGGAAAAGAGTATTGGCCGTGTCATCCTGTCCGGTGCTGTCAACCGTCGCCCTGAGATCGCTGACATACGCTCCCCATTCAGACTGCTGCCTCTCTTTCCAGGTATTGTCCGCGCGGTTTTGAGCGCAGGAGATGACAAGCTTCTGCGTGCAGTTATTTCAGTGATAGAAAATGCGGGTTGCCGGGTTGTCGGCGCTCAGGAAATAGTCCCCGACCTTTTGGCCAGAACGGGGCCCTTGTCTGCGAAAAAACCCGGCAAGGCAGATATTCAAAATATGGAAGCCGCCTGTGCCGGTGCAATTGCTCTGGGCCAACTTGATGTCGGGCAGGGTGCTGTCGCTGTCGGTGGCCGCATCGTAGCGCTTGAGGGCGCCGAAGGTACAGACAGCATGCTGGAGCGTGTTGCTGCCATGCGAAAGGCGGGTCGCATTTCCAAAACACGCAAAGGCGTTCTGGTCAAATTGTGCAAACCGCAGCAGGATGAAAGGGTTGATTTGCCCTCCATCGGGCCCGATACCATCCAAAACGCCTATCTGGCCAATCTTTCCGGCGTTGCAGTTGAAGCGGGCAGATCATTTGTTCTTGATCGCGAGGATGTCATTGAGAGAGCTGACAGTCTGGGTCTGTTCGTATGGGGTATTGATCGCACGCAAGTCAATCTTCCATCGGGTAACGGGGTTGATCCATGACCAAGGCGCGGCAAAAACTGAAACTGGCCATCATCGCCGGAGAGCCATCGGGCGATCTGCTTGGAGCTGACCTGATTGCGGCACTGGGAATGCACGTGGAACATCCCATTGAGTTGGTCGGCGTTGGTGGCGATGCCATGAAGGCTGCCGGCCTCAAATCCCTATTTGACTACCATGACCTGTCCATCATCGGCATCAGCGCCATCGTTGCCCAATTGCCCAAATTGATCATGCATATTCGTCGAACGACACGGGCGATTATTGCTGCGCAACCTGATGTTCTGGTCATTATAGACAGTCCGGCCTTTACCCACCGGGTCGCCAGAAATATTCGCAAGGCGATGCCGAATGTGCTGATTGTCAATTATGTCTGCCCGACCGTATGGGCATGGAAACCGGAACGCGCGCCGGCAATGACAGGCTACATTGACCATGTTCTGTCGGTTTTTCCTTTCGAGGCAGAGCTTGTCGCGCGTTTGGGTGGCCCTCCGCTGACCTATGTCGGGCACCGGTTGGCAGGCGATGCGGCACTTCAGGACGTTTCCAATTTGCAGGCGTTAAAGCCTTCTGCAGCGAAGGAGAACGACGATGGTACCATTGCTCCTGCACCCTTGTGTCTGATCATGCCGGGTTCACGGCGCGGCGAGCTCAAACGTCTGCTGCCGGCATTTGCAGAGACAGCGCATCTTCTGGCAGAACGCATGCCCGGTGTAAGATTTCACATTCCAACGCTACCACGTTTGGAGGCAGAGGTGCGTTCTGTTGCCGCCTCCTGGTCTGTACCGGTTGAGGTGACTGCGACGGATGAACAAAAGTGGCAGGCCTTTGCGCGCGCCGATGCAGCATTGGCTGCCTCAGGAACGGTCTTGTTGGAACTTGCACTTGGAAAAATTCCCTGTGTTTCAGCCTACAAACTTGACTTTCTGGCCAATCTGATCATCAAGCGCGTAACCGTCTGGTCCGTTGCGCTTCCCAACCTCATAGCTGATTATCCGGCTATCAATGAATATATCAATGAGAGCCTTCGCCCCGGACTGATCGCGCGTCGCCTGGAACGATTGATGCAGGAGACAACAGAACGTCGGCAGATGTTGATGGAGTTTGAAAAAGTGCGCGCCGTCATGCGGACGGAACGAGCACCAGCAGAAATATCTGCTGATGTCATTATTGATCTGCTGGCGGCCAAAGCAGCCGATACCTGATCTCCGTTGCCCCTTATGGATCCAGTCCGCAAATGGGCAGGCAACAGGACTGGCGCTCAATCGGCGAACTGTTCTATGGGTGGACAGGCGCAAACAAGGTTTCTGTCTCCATAGACATTGTCGACCCGTGCAACCGGCGGCCAGTATTTGCCAGGCAACGTCTGCGCGCCGCCAGGTGCGACAGCCAGCATAGCCTCGTAGCCGTGTTTCCAGTTCCCCGCTATGGCATGTTCGGCGGTATGGGGTGCATGTACGAGCGGATTGTCTTCCCGGCTCCATTCACCATCTGTGATGCGCATGATTTCTCCGTGAATTGAAATCATTGCATCGCAAAACCGATCCAGTTCACCCAGAGGTTCGGATTCCGTCGGTTCCACCATCAAGGTGCCGGCCACCGGCCATGACATTGTGGGGGCGTGGAAACCGTAGTCGATCAGCCGCTTTGCAACATCCTCGACCTGAACACCTGCGCTGTCCTTGAACGGTCGCGTGTCCAGGATACATTCATGCGCCACCCTGCCGTTTTTGCCGCGATAGAGAATATGGAAATTTTCTTCCAGGCGGGCCGCCATATAGTTGGCCGAAAGGATCGCCATTTCTGACGCTTTTTTCAGGCCTTCCGTTCCCATCATGCGAATATACATCCAGGAAATCGGCAGGATTGAAGCGCTGCCATAAACTGTGGCCGCGACAGCGCCACTGTCTGACACAAGGGGATTGCCCGGTAGAAATGGCATCAGGTGTTTTGCAACGCCTATCGGTCCGACACCCGGGCCGCCGCCGCCATGCGGGATACAGAATGTCTTGTGCAGATTCATATGGCACACGTCGGCTCCAATATCGAATGGTCGGGCAAGTCCGACCATCGCATTGAGGTTTGCACCGTCGAAGTAGACCTGGCCTCCGTGCTCATGGACCGCAGTGCAAATTTCCTTGATCTCCTGCTCAAACACTCCATGTGTGGAGGGATAGGTGATCATCAGAGCGGCCAGTTTGTCGCTGTGTTGCGTAACCTTCAGTCTCAGGTCATCGAGATCCACATCTCCGGCTTGCGTGCATTTGACAACGACAATACGTAGCCCGCACATGGATGCACTTGCGGGATTGGTCCCATGTGCAGAGGCGGGAATAAGGCAAACATCCCTGTGTTTTTCGCCTCTGGAGGCGTGATATTGTCGAATGGCTGTCAGGCCGGCGAACTCACCCTGGCTGCCGGCATTTGGTTGCAGGCTCACCGCGGAAAACCCGGTAATCTCACAAAGCCAATGTTCCAGATCCGCGATCATCTGCCGATAGCCGATTGTATGGCTGTCGGGTGCGAAGGGATGGATATTGGCTATTTTCCCCCAACTGACGGGCATCATTTCGGCTGCTGCATTCAGTTTCATCGTGCAGGAGCCAAGAGGGATCATTGTACGATCGAGAGCAAGATCCTTGTCGGCCAGTCTGCGCAGATAGCGCATCATGTCCGTTTCACAACTGACGGAGTGAAAGATCGCCTGCGTCAGAAATGCAGTCCGGCGCTGCTGCTGAGGCAGTCTGGAAGGGCAGGGTGCACCGTCGTTTGTTATGGCAAATATTGCGCATAGCGCTTTCAGGTCTTCCTCGGTTGACGTTTCATCGAAAGCGACGACAACCATATCGTCACTGACCTGCCGAATCAGATATCCGGCCGATTGGGCTTCGCGGCAAATCCTGTCTGCCTGCCCCGTGACCTCGATGGCGACTGTGTCAAAGAATGAGCCACCGGCGAGCTTGTATCCGCCAGCTTCAACGCTATGGGCGAACCTGCAGGCAAAATCTGAAATGGTGCGGGCAATGGCCTGCAGTCCTTCTGGTCCATGCCAGATCGCATAGGCTGCGGCCATATTGGCGAGCAGCGCTTGCGCGGTACAAATATTGGAGGTGGCCTTGTCGCGCCGGATATGTTGCTCACGCGTCTGCAAGGCAAGCCGGTAGGCGGGATTGCCATTGGCATCGATGGATTCGCCCACCAGTCGACCGGGCATGATGCGCGTCAATGTGTCAGAGACAGCAATATAGGCGGCGTGGGGGCCACCGAAACCCATCGGTACGCCATAGCGCTGGGCAGAACCGATCACGATATCGGCGCCCCAGTTTCCCGGTGCATCAAGCACCGTGAGCGCCAGCGGGTCTGTTACCACGATAACAAGGGCGCCAATCTGCCTGGCCTTCTCCACGATTGCGGAGGGATCCTCATATCGCCCGAGTGTATCAGGCCAGGAAAAGATGATGGCGGCTGTATCCTCGCCAAAATCACCATCAGCAATTTTGATATCAAGCGGGGCCATACGCGTTTCGAGAACAGCGCGCGATTGCGGATGCAGCGCGTTTGCAATGCCGATTGAATGGCGTTTCATGCGGTGGTGCCGGTAGGCCATGCCCGCTGCTTCAGCCACCGCGGTCGCCTCATCAAGAAGAGACGCATTTGCAATCGGCAGACCGGCCAGTTCACTGACCAATGTCTGGAAATTGAACAGCATCTCCAGTCGACCCTGGCTGATTTCCGGTTGATAGGGCGTATAGGCAGTATACCAGGCCGGATTTTCAAACATGTTGCGCTGAATGACCGCCGGAACATGACAGCCATAATAGCCCTGACCAATAAATGACCGGGCTTCAATATTCTGGTCAATCCTTGCCGCCAATTCGGCAAGGGCCTCATGTTCATCTGCGGGTTCCGGCAGGTCGAGTTGACCATCAAAACGAATGGCTTTGGGAATCGTCTGGTCGATGAGCGCATCGACTGACGGAAGGCCAATAACGGAAAGCATGGCGCTGACATCGGCCGGCGACGGTCCTATGTGACGCGACACAAAGGGTCTGATTTTCGGTTCATTTTTGTCTTCGGCTGAGGGTGTTTGTACCAACATGCTGATCCTCGTTATCCCACCAGAGCTGCGTAAGCGGCTTCTTCCAACAGTGTTTCAAGTTGCGTGGCATCATCCAGTTTCATTCTGACAAGCCATCCATCCCCTTCAGCTGCTTCGTTGACCAGACCAGGAGAGCCCTCGAGCGCATCATTGACCGCCAGAATTTCTCCATCGACCGGCGCATAGACGTCTGAAGCCGCCTTGACCGATTCAACGACAATCATGGCCTCGCCCCGGGCGACTTTTCGGCCCGCTTCCGGCAACTCGACAAAAACAAGATCACCGAGCTGCTCCTGAGCGTGATTGGTTATGCCCACGACGGCCTCATTGCCGTCGACACGAACCCACTCGTGATCTTCCGTGTAAAATGTTGAAGCCATGATCAGTCTCCTCGATAATAATTGCGTGGAACAAAGGGAAGTTTGTGAATGGTGCAGGCCAGCCTTCGGCCGCGTACATCGGCATAGATCTGATTTCCTGCAAGAGCGGCGGATTGAAGCACCCGTCCCATGGCGACAGGATGGCCGCAAGACGGGCCAAAACCGCCGGAGGTGACGATGCCAATCTGCGGCGAATCCGGTGCCTCGCCGGCAAAAAGCAGTGCACCGCCTCTGACAGGTGCCTTCCCGTCAGGTTTCAAACCGACATGTTTGTGACTGACCCCGCGGGTGGCGATCTCTGCAAGCGCGGACGCGCCGATATAATCGCCACCACCTCTCAATTCTTTTGGAATAGCCCAAAGCAGTCCCGCAAGAACCGGATCGGTTTTTTCATCCATATCCTGTCCGTAGAGGGGAAGGCCCGCCTCGATGCGCAGACTGTCGCGAGCGCCAAGGCCGATCCATTCAACATGTGGGTCCTGCAACAGCGCTCTGGCAAAATCTTCGGCTTTTTGCGGGGACAGTCCGATTTCAAATCCGTCTTCTCCGGTATAGCCTGAGCGGGACAGGAATGAGCCGTCGTCAAGCTCCATAACCTGCATGAAGGTCAATCCGCCGGACGCAGGAATCAATCTGGCAAGAACCATGGCTGATTTCGGTCCCTGCAGTGCCAGAAAAACGCGCGGTATGTGTTGGACCCTGGCGTTGAAATCGCCTGCCAATGCAACAAGATGGGCAAGATCCTTGTCGGCGCAGGCGCCATTTGCAACCACCAGGAAACGCTCTGGCCCAAGCCGGCTGACGATCAGATCGTCGATCATCCCGCCTTGCTCATTGAGCATATAGGTATATCGGCCGGTTCCCTGCTGCTGCTGAACCGCATGATAGGGGCAGGCGCGCGAAACAAGGTCGGGGCTTTCCGGCCCGGTGATCTCGATATGGGACATATGTGAAATATCAAACAGACCGGCCTCTGCGCGGGTATGAAGGTGTTCCTTCATCACACCGAGCGGGTAGGTGATCGGCATATCATAGCCGGCAAAGGCCCCAAAGCGGGCACCTGCAGCGACATGCATTGCGTTGAGCGGTAGTTGTTTCGCCATTTCATCTCCAGACACAAGTGCGCGTTATCCACGTTTATGCGTGGATTCAAGCGCCCCTCTGTCTGGAGCCTGAGAGACTCGCGCAGCCGGAAGAAATCCTGTTACGCTTACACCTTCGGCGCGGAACGGCTGTTCCGACTTTCCAGAGTGTCTGTCATTCTACGGTCCTTTTGCCTGAGAGATTATGGGCATTTTCCCCTTCGGCGACACGGTGTTTTTACACCAATGTCCTCTCCCGCAGATGATTTTCGATGTTCTCGCGAACACCAATAGACCACCTCACGTTACTGGAAGATTTTGGACCTGTCATCTATTGTTCGGGAAAATTGTTGCTAGGGTGGATGCTTGGTCATCGATTCGACGATAATGATGGGAAAGTCACTTGCACATAGCCTCCCGGATTCGACTGTTATTCATTTTCTTCGCCGCCTTTGCGACCGTATCGACAGCAGCTGGCGCCGAATCAGTGCAATTGCGTGCCTATAAGGACAAGTTGTTTGCCTATCCGGGGGTGCTGGAAAACAGGGATGACGGTGCCTTTATCAGGATTGACTACCAGAAAGCCCGTGACATTCATCAGCGCGATGAAATTCCCGAACTTCGGGTAAAGGGAAAATATGTTTCCCTTGGAGCCAAACGCAGGCAACGCGCACTCAATATCAAGGCGCCGGACATCACTGTTGAAGCCTATGAGGTCGGGTTTCGCAAAAAGGCGCGTTTTGCGGTGATTTTTGTTCATGGCCGTGGCGGCGACCGCCGCCTTGGCGTCAAGGACTGGACATTTGGCGGTAATTTTAACAGGCTGAAAAACCTCGCAGTCAAGAATGGTGGGGTCTATTTTGCGCCCACCATTCCGAGCTTTGACGCTGTTGGTCTCAATCATCTCAAGACCCTGGTCACCTATATACGCCAAACGTCACCTGGCGCGCCGGTGATACTGGCCTGCGGGTCAATGGGCAGCATTCTGTGTTGGCAGGGCAGCAATGATCCGGGTATTTCATCCAGCCTTGCAGGCCTGATCATTCTGGGAGGCTCTGGTGACGACAGCTTTATGAAAAGCGCTGCTTTTCAAGCCAGGGTTCCCGTGCTGATTGCCCATGGCAGTGGCGATACGGTCTATGACTGGCGCAACCAGCAGGCCTTGTTCCACCGGATCAGGGATGCCTCGAAAGATCCGTACCCCATTCGCTTTGTGCTTTTCGAAACCGGCAGCCATGGCACGCCGATACGGATGATTGACTGGCGCACCGCCCTCAACTGGATGCTTGGAAGCTAAAGCGAGATCCGAAAAGTGGGAACCGGTTTTCGGATAAATCGAGCGACAGGAAAAGCGAGATCCGAAAAGTGGGAACCGGTTTTCGGGTAAATCGAGCGACAGAAAAAGTCGAGATCCGCAAAGTGGGAACCGGTTTGCTTATAGATCAAGCGTTCTGCATTTAAAAAAAGCCGGGCGATGAGGCCCGGCTTCTTTCAATCTCTGCTTTCGATCTAGACCGAATAGTACATATCGTACTCAACCGGATGAGGTGTGTGCTCATACCGGATGACTTCTTCCATTTTCAGGTCGATATAGGATTCGATCTGGTCTTCCGTGAACACGCCACCGGCTGTCAGGAACTGATTGTCATCAGCAAGGCATTCAAGAGCCTCCCGCAGCGATGCACTGACGGTTGGAATCTGGCTGAGTTCCGCTGGTGGCAGATCATACAGATCCTTGTCCATGGCCTCGCCTGGATGAATCTTGTTCTTGATGCCATCAAGACCGGCCATCAGCATGGACGAAAATGCCAGATAGGGATTAGCTGTCGGGTCAGGGAAACGCACTTCCACGCGCTTGGACTTCGGTGAAGATCCGAATGGAATACGGCAGGAAGCTGAACGGTTGCGGGCAGAATAGGCCAGCAGAACCGGTGCTTCAAATCCAGGCACCAGACGTTTGTAGGAGTTGGTGGATGGATTGGTGAAGGCGTTCAGTGCCTTGGCGTGTTTGATGATACCACCGATATAGAACAGGCAGCTTTCTGACAGTCCGGCATATTCGTCACCGGCAAAGGTTGGCTTGCCGTCTTTCCAGATTGACTGATGCACATGCATGCCTGTGCCATTGTCGCCATAAACCGGTTTCGGCATGAATGTGGCGGTCTTGCCATAGGCATTGGCAACCTGATGCACGACATATTTGTATATCTGCATTTTGTCGCCATTGCGTGTCATCGTATCAAACATGATGCCAAGCTCATGTTGTGCGGCAGCCACTTCGTGGTGGTGCTTTTCAACCGTGATGCCCATTTCGGTCAGAACGGTCAGCATTTCGGAACGCATATCCTGCGCGCTGTCGATTGGCGGGACGGGGAAATATCCGCCCTTCATGCGCGGCCGGTGACCCAGGTTGCCCACTTCATAGGCCGTATCATTGTTGGATGGCAGTTCGCCACTGTCGACCGCAAATCCCGTATTGTAGGGATCAGTCGAGAAACGGACATCATCAAAAACAAAAAACTCGGCCTCTGGTCCGACCATGACTGTATCGCCAATACCCGATGCCTGCAGATAGGCTTCTGCCCTTTTCGACGTGCCGCGCGGGTCACGCGCATAGGGTTCGCCCGAAATCGGATCCAGAATGTCACACATGATGGATAGCGTAGACTGCGCAAAGAACGGATCCGTATGCACTGTTTCCGTGTCGGGCATCAACACCATGTCGGATTCATTGATGGCCTTCCAGCCGGCAATGGACGAACCGTCGAACATGACACCGTCGGCGAACATGTCTTCATCGACAATTGTCACATCCATGGTCAGATGCTGCATTTTGCCGCGTGGATCGGTAAACCGCAAATCAACGAATTTCACATCATTGTCTGTGATCTGCTTGAGAATATCAGAGGCACTGGTCATTCATTATTCCTCGTTCGATAATTGTTGTTTGAATGGTTTTTCTACGATGCTGACTAGATAGCATCATTTCCGGTTTCACCGGTACGAATGCGGATGACTTCTTCCACATTGGACACAAAAATCTTCCCGTCTCCAATGCGTCCGGTCTGTGCGGCATTGCGTATGGCTTCGATCGCGGCGTCGACCGCATCATCACTGAGAACCACCTCTACCTTGACCTTGGGCAGGAAGTCGACAACATATTCTGCACCCCGGTATAATTCAGTGTGGCCCTTCTGTCGTCCAAATCCCTTGGCTTCCGTAACCGTAATCCCCTGCAGGCCAACTTCCTGCAGAGCTTCCTTCACTTCGTCAAGCTTGAAGGGTTTTATGATTGCTTCGATCTTTTTCATCAGAGAAAATCTCACTGCTAGCTGGATCCACGAACGTGAAGTCATTTCGATCAATATGAAAATGGCTCCACCTGACAACATAAATGCATATGTCATGCCAATTTGCAGGCCATCGCAAAAATAATGTCTGAAATTGCGGAATTCGTGTTTATGTTCCTGTTAAACCAACCTACGAGCGCCTTTTGCCCATTAAAAATGCCTGCCTACAGCATAAAATGGCAAATGCCTATAAAATGATCTTCTGGATATGCATAAATAATGTGCAAATGCCTAATTTTTGAACTTCATGGCCATAATCGCTGCATTTCGCATTGCGAGAAGATCGCTATGCTCTCAAGCGGATTGGGGCATTGTTGCTGCCAGTTTGGTCGGAAGGTGCAGAAAAGATGAGCGCAAAAGAGATGATTTTATCACCGCGTGCGATGACCCGTGTTGATCATGCTGCCATTCAGTCGGGCATTGATGGTTACAACTTGATGGTGATTGCAGGAGCGGCGATCGCTGCCTGCGCCCTTGAACACTATCCGGCAACCGATAAAGTGCTGGTGTTGTGTGGTCCGGGCAACAATGGTGGCGATGGTTATGTCGCGGCTCGTATTCTGCATTCGAGTGGCATGGCGGTTCGGCTCTATTCTTCAATTGATCCCGATGCCCTGGCAGGCGATGCCGCCAGAGCACGCAGCGACTGGCACGGTCCCATTCTGGACCTTGAAGACCTTGAGCCGAACAGGGGACAGCTCATTATCGATGCTTTGTTCGGGGCCGGACTTGATCGTCCAGTCCTTGGTTCTGTGGCCAAGGCGATAGGGAAAGTCCGAGAGGCCGAGAGCCCGGTCATTGCGGCTGACCTTCCCTCTGGCGTTTCCGGCAGGACAGGAGCGGTGGAGGGGGTGGCCATGAAAGCTGCACACTCCATCACCTTTGCGGCCCCCAAGCCGGGCCACTTCCTGCTGCCCGGACTGGAACTCTGCGGCAAGGTCACGGTGGCCGACATTGGCATTCCGCACCGGTTGATCGAAGCACATGCAGAAGCGCTCTGGGTGAATGACCCGGCACTGTGGGCTGACGACCTGCCGGCAATTGGTTCTGCAAGTCACAAATACAAACGAGGCCACCTGGCTGTGTTCAGCGGTGGGGCCTGTCAAACTGGTGCGGCCAGATTGTCCGCAAGTGCTGGTTTGAAAACCGGTGCAGGGCTTGTCACGATATTGTCCCCAGCGTCTGCCATGCCCGAGGTCGCCAACCATCTGACCGCGATCATGTTGCGCAAAGTTGACAATGACGCAGACCTGCGTGCTCTGCTTGCCGACGAACGCCTCAGTGGCTTCGTGCTTGGCCCTGGGTTTGGCGTGGGGGACAAGGCGCGCGCATTTGTCTCGTGCCTGGCAACATGCGGGCGACCACTCGTTCTTGATGCCGATGGCATCAGTGCTTTTTCCGACGATCCGCAAAGCCTTTTCGGACTATTCGGTGACGGTCCGCCCCGGCTGGTTCTGACGCCGCATGAGGGCGAGTTCTCCCGGTTGTTTCCTGATCTGCATGCCGACAAGACCCTTTCCAAGGTTGACCGTGCGCGGCAGGCCGCTTTGCGTGCAAATGCCATTGTTGTTTACAAGGGAGCTGATACGGTCGTCGCGTCCCCGGATGGCCGCGCTGTCATAAACACCCATGCCCCGCCCTGGCTTGCAACGGCCGGTTCGGGCGATTGCCTGGCCGGGATCGTCGGTGCGCTTGTCGCGCAGAATATGCCGGTTTTTGAGGCCGGTGCGGCCGCGGCCTACATGCATGGCATGGCGGCAATTGCGGCCGGCGAGGGGCTCACTGCCGAGGACTTGCCGCCTGGAATTCCGCCGCCCGGATTATTGAAAAGACAACAGGGCAGGGAGCAATGAACCAAAAGCCATCTGACTGTCAAAGAGGCAATCTGTTTGAAAATCAGCCAACCAGCCCGCAGAGCGATGAGATTTTCGAATGCCTTACTTCTGCCGCGGGTGTGAAAATTGAACGTATCATCTCCACCGGTCAGGCAACGCCGCAGGGTGAATGGTATGATCAGGAGCAGGATGAATGGGTTGTCGTCATTGCAGGATCTGCCCGGTTGCAAATCGAAAACGAGGCGGAAGAGCGAAAGCTTGTCGCCGGGGACTGGATATTGCTCCCGGCCCATTGTCGTCACCGGGTGACCTGGACACAGGCGCAACCGGCCACGCTGTGGCTGGCTGTGCACATGCCGCCAGACGGAAAGAAATGACAATACAGTCAACGAGGGTTCGCTGTTTTCAGACGGCTATTCTGCCGCCTGTATGTTTTTGATCGGTCGCCTCTGCAGCAATTCCTTGAGGAACTGCCCGGTGTAGGACCGCGGTTCCATGACGATGTCCTCGGGGGTTCCGAAGGCGACAACCTCACCACCGCCGTCACCACCTTCCGGTCCCATGTCAATGACATGGTCGGCGGTCTTGATCACTTCCAGATTGTGTTCGATCACCACAACGGTATTGCCCTGATTGACAATCTCGTGCAGCACATCAAGCAATTTCGCCACATCATGAAAATGCAGACCGGTTGTCGGTTCATCCAATATATAAAGGGTGCGGCCTGTTGAGCGTTTCGACAGTTCCTTGGCCAGCTTTACCCGTTGCGCTTCGCCGCCCGAAAGGGTGTTCGCCTGCTGACCGACCTTGATATAATCAAGGCCGACGCGCCTGAGCGTGACCAATTTGTCGCGAACGGCCGGCACGGCGGCAAAGAATTCACAGCCTTCCTCCACAGTCATGTCGAGAATGTCGGCTATGGATTTTCCCTTGAATGTGACTTCAAGCGTCTCCCTGTTGTAACGTTTGCCGTGGCAGACATCGCAAGTCACATAGACATCCGGCAGGAAGTGCATTTCTATCTTGATGACGCCATCGCCCTGACAGGCCTCACAGCGCCCCCCCTTGACGTTGAAGGAAAAACGTCCCGGCTGATAACCGCGCACCTTGGATTCGGGTAATCCGGCGAACCAGTCGCGAATTGGTGTGAAGGCGCCTGTATAGGTTGCCGGGTTGGAGCGCGGTGTTCTGCCGATGGGCGACTGGTCAATATCGATGACCTTGTCGATATGTTGGAAGCCGTCGATGCGATCATGCGCCGCCGGGTGGTCGCGGGCACCCATCACGCGCCGGGCCGCCGCCTTGTAGAGTGTTTCGATCAGCAAAGTGGATTTGCCGCCGCCGGATACGCCGGTGACGGCTGTGAACACGCCGAGCGGTATGCTGGCGGTCACATCCTTCAGATTATTGGCACTGGCGCCGATGACCGTCAGTTGCCGCTTCTTGTCTATTTTGCGTCGTTCGGATGGAACGGCAACCTCCAGAGCGCCGGAAAGATACTGACCGGTCAGGGAGGCAGGCGAAGCCATGATATCCGCAGGCGTGCCCTGGGCAACAATCTCACCGCCATGAATGCCAGCCGCGGGACCGATATCAACCACATAGTCAGCCGTCATGATGGCTTCCTCGTCATGCTCGACGACGATAACCGTATTGCCGATATCCCTGAGATGTTTCAGTGTTTCCAGCAAACGCGCATTGTCGCGCTGGTGCAGGCCAATCGACGGTTCATCCAGGACGTAGAGGACGCCGGTCAGGCCCGAGCCGATCTGTGACGCCAGGCGAATACGTTGACTTTCCCCGCCCGACAGCGTGCCGGAATTGCGCGACAATGTCAGATAATCAAGCCCGACATCATCCAGAAATTTCAAACGCTCACGGATCTCCTTGAAGATGCGGCCAGCGATCTCGTTCTGTTTATCGGTCAGTTTTTCCGGCAGGTCGCCAAACCATTTGCCGGCATCCCGGATCGACATTTCGCTGACTTGTCCGACATGAAATCCGGCAATCTTGACGGCCATGGATTCCGGTTTCAATCGGTACCCCTTGCAGGACGGGCAGGCCGCCGCAGCCATGTAGCGTTCAATTTCCTCACGGGCCCAGGCGGAATCGGTTTCCTTCCAGCGTCGTTCGAGATTGGGGATGATGCCCTCGAATGTCTTGGACGTCTTGTAGGACCGCAGACCGTCATCATAATTGAAGTCAATCTTGTCCTTTGTCCCATATAGAATGGCGTCCTGCGCCGATTGCGGCAATGCGTTCCAGCGGTCACCAAGCTTGAAGTCAAAATGACGGCCCAGCGCTTCCAGGGTCTGACCGTAATAGGGGGAACTGGATTTTGCCCAGGGCGCAATCGCTCCATCGCGCAACGTGCGTCCCGGTTCAGGAATGATCAGCGCCGTATCGATCTTCTTTTGCGTTCCAAGCCCGTCGCAGGTCGGACAGGCGCCGAAAGGGTTGTTGAATGAAAACAGGCGGGGTTCAATTTCCGAAATGGTGAAGCCGGATACGGGGCAGGCGAATTTTTGCGAGAATACCAGCCGTTCGTGGGTCTCGTTCTTGGATTTGTTGGCACTGCCGCCCGATGTGGCCTTTTCCGGCAATGGTTTGTCTGCAAGTTCTGCAACAGCCAGGCCGTCAGCCAGAGTCAGGCAGGTTTCCAGACTGTCGGCGAGCCGCATGGCAAGGTCGCTGCGCACCACAACACGGTCGACCACGACGTCGATGTCATGTTTGAATTTCTTGTCGAGGACCGGTACTTCGGCGATTTCATGGTAGATGCCGTCAACCTTCACCCGTTGAAAACCCTTTTTCATCAGGTCTGCAAGTTCCTTGCGATATTCACCTTTTCGACCGCGCACCAGAGGCGCAAGGATATAAAGACGCGTCCCTTCTTCCAGTGCCATGACGCGATCGACCATCTGGCTGACCGTCTGACTCTCGATTGGCAGACCGGTCGTCGGGGAATAGGGGACGCCGACGCGGGCAAAGAGCAGCCTGAGATAATCGTAGATCTCTGTAACGGTGCCCACGGTTGATCGCGGGTTCCGTGACGTTGTCTTCTGCTCGATGGAAATGGCGGGTGAAAGACCCTCTATCTGGTCGACATCCGGTTTCTGCATCATTTCCAGAAACTGCCGGGCATAGGCTGACAGGCTTTCCACGTAACGCCTTTGACCCTCGGCATAGATTGTATCAAAAGCCAGCGATGACTTGCCGGACCCCGACAATCCGGTCATGACGATCAGCTTGTTGCGCGGCAGATCCAGGTCTACGCCTTTAAGATTGTGTTCGCGGGCTCCGCGGATCGAGATGGTTTTCAGTTCGCTCATGGTCTCCGTCCGGGATCAAGCCGATCATTTTCTGCGCGAGGTATGAACCCCATGCCGTCTGTTGCGAATAATCAATGTGGGTATGCAGGTCATATGTAAGAAGTGCGCGCCATATGTCGAGATGCACTCGAAACAATTCCACTCGGGTGATTCATTTGACAATACACTATAGTGGAACTAGAACATAATGCGAACAAAAAAGCTCCTGTGGATAGACCAATGGCGGCGAACACAGGGCTGTCATATGGTTTATGGTCGCCGAAAATTGGAGGCCATGTGTTTGCAAGCCAAATACGTGGCCGGTTAATGAGGATGAATCATGGCAGGCAGTGTCAATAAAGTAATTTTGGTTGGAAATCTGGGCGCTGACCCGGAAATTCGTCGGACTCAAGACGGCAAGCCGATTGCCAATCTCCGTGTGGCGACTTCGGAAAGCTGGCGTGATCGCAGCAGTGGCGAGCGTCGCGAGCGCACCGAGTGGCATCGTGTCGTCATTTTCAACGAAGGTCTTTGCAAGATCGTTGAGCAATATCTGCGCAAGGGCTCCAAGATCTATCTCGAAGGCCAGTTGCAAACACGCAAATGGCAGGACCAGGCGGGTGTGGACAAATACTCCACGGAAATCGTCCTGCAGGGATTCAATTCCAATCTGACGATGCTGGATGGCCGATCTGAATCCTCTGGCGGCGGCAGTGGCGGCGGCGGCGGCGGTTTTGGTGATTCCAATCAGCAATCGGACCGGTCTTCACCATCCCAGGAAAGCAATTTTTCCCGTGACATGGATGATGAAATTCCGTTCTGATCACAAGAGGCATTCCTCTTGGCACATCACAGCCCCGCTCGCGTTCAAGTGATTTTACGCGGGTGGGAAAACATGCTCCAGATAGGCTGAAATTTGGAGATGATGATGGCAGGTTCCCGTATTGGTGTCTTGGGCTTTTTGCCTGTGTGTTTTCTGCTCGTGATGCTGTGCCCAGTAGACAGGGTGTTTGCTGGAGAGGCCGATGTCGTGGCAGTCGAAGCACGGCAGGGATCAGATGGTTCCTGGCGGTTTGACGTGACCCTGCGCCATGGCGACGAGGGATGGGACCACTATGCGGATCATTGGGAGATTGTCGGTCCTGACGGCACGGTTTACGGCAAGCGTGTGCTAGCGCATCCGCATGTCAGCGAACAGCCCTTTACGCGAAGCCTTTCAGGCGTTGCCATACCGGAAATGGTCAATCTCGTGATTATCCGTGCCAATGACAGCGTTCACGGCGGTGGAGGCCATGAATTTGCCCTGCCATTGCCAAGGAGCTAGAGTATGTCTTGCTTTCATTGATTTACTCTGCCAGTTGTTTTTTTGTCAGGATCAAGTTGGTTCGCGAAGCGCGTACCTCAAGGTACGGGCAAGCGGCGCAGCGCAGCCTTGCCAGCCAACGGGGCGGCGGCTTGCCCCCATTGAAGAAACAAAACTATTTCAATCAGATGCAACATAGGGCCGATTGTTTTTTTCGCTGCTTGCCCTGAAGTGCGCCTATGCTGGGGAGAACCGGAGCGCACAAGTCGCCCCAAGCGCTTCCGCAAAAGTGTGGAATGGTTTTCCGATAAGATTGCGCGTCAAACAAACGAGGCGATCAATGATCCAATTTGATCGTAAACAGCTCTCATTCGCCTTATTGTCCGAAGCCCATCTGTTTTGATATGATCTGCACTGTCCGGTGCAATTGATCTCTGACCACTTCGATGGGCGTATTGTGATTGAGCAAATTCAGGTACGGTACAGTAACGGCTGCAATTGCATTGCCATGTAAGTCAATGATTGGACAACTGATATCGGTAAGGCTGGCAATCCGGTCGCTTTCAGACACTTCAACACCTTTGGCACGAATGTTCTTCAGTCGCTGTTCCAGATTTGCGCGTCCTTCGGTCGACAAATCCGGTTCGCTGGCGGCAATCCAGTGCTCTGCGATTTTCTTGTCCTGATAGGCCAGCAATACACGGCCGGACGCGGTGCGTAAAAGTGGAAAGTCAGCGGTGACCTTTACAGATATCGTCACGGGCAGGGGACTGTCTGCTTGCGCTGCTATATAGAGACGGCCGGAGCTATAGACACCCAGGTGGCAGGATTGATTGGTCTCTTCGGCAAAATTCCGCATTTCAGGTAGGGCAACTTCGAGCAGGCGCTTTGATGGTGGCCAATTATGCGCCAGATTATGCAGGCGCATGGTAAGCACCAAGCCCTCCGAATCATAACTTTTGGCGATATATCCACGGTCTTCCAGGCATGTGAGCATTCGGAAGACTTCGCTGGTCGATCGTCCCAGTTCCAAAGCAATGGCCGATTGTGAAACAGGCCGAGTTTTTGTTGAAAGCAACTCGAGAATGTCGAGTCCCTTTTCAAGTGCAGGCGCATTGTATCTCTTCGTTTCACCGCTTTGCGTCTTTGATGAGGGGGTCATCTGTGTTTGGTTCCGCCGCGATTGTCCGGTTGAAATGTCTATTCCCTACAAGCGATAGAATTTTTGAGCATTGGTGGCAAACATCTTGTCTCGCTCCTCCTGGCTGAAAGCAGATGTAAGCGACAGGAATGCAGTCCAGATTTCCTCTGCAGTGCCAAACTGCTTGTCAGTCGGCAGGTTGGAAGCAAAGCACACACGGTCAACACCAAAAATTTCGATCGCCTCCATCACATAGGGTCGGATAAGTTCTTCAGTCCAATTCTCAATCGTATTGCCCAGACCTGAAATCTTGACGATCGTGTTGTCCTCGCCCGCGAGGCGTTGCATACCCTTTTTCCAAAAAGAGCGACCTTCCGGCGTATGGTCGTGCGGCATTCCCGTGTGCTCGAGAAATATCTGTGTTTGCGGATGTTTTCGCGCAAGCGCAGCAGCGCGCTCCAAATGATTGGAAAAACACATGAGGTCAAAATCCAGATCGTATTTTTCCAGCAACCCGAAATTGTTCAACCAGACCTGATGATCCATATAATCCTGATCTGCCCAGCAAAGTGAAGGGTTCTGCGGGAGATGGTTGAGCATGTGGCGTATGCCACGACAATTTGCATGACCTGCATGGGCCTCCAGCAAGGATTCAACATTATCGTTCGCGAAATTCGCATAGCCGACAATGGCCAATGGCAAGCCGCCAATTTCGTCACGATCAATCAAGCCCTGCAGCCATCTGGTTTCGCCCACCGGATCACTGGGATCCCACTCGGCCTGAACATGAACGCACCCGACGATGTCGTAGCCTTCGACGTCTTCAATGTAGTGAGAGTGGAGATAGGTTTTTGCGATGGAATCCACACCGGAAAGTCCCCCCTCCGTCTTCCTTTGATCGCTGAGCCAGGGATAGTAGTTGTTTTCCAGATCCCACCAATGAATATGGGCATCGAAGATCTTCTGATTGGATTTGCTTCCCATCCGTTCGCTCCTTCCTATATTTCCGTGCCGAGATGTGGCTGGCGCCCATAAACGGCGACAACGGCAATGATCAGCGCACCAAGCGCTGCCTGAACAAGAGACTGGTCAAGTCCAAGGCCAATCAACAATGTATTGAGCTGGATAAGGGCAAGTGCCCCTGCAACCGTGCCGACGATGCCTCCGCGTCCCCCAGAAAGTGCCGTGCCGCCAATGACTGCTGCGGCAACGGTTTGAAATAGATAGGGACGCCCGACATCTGCAAATGCAGACCCGGAGAACCCCAGCAACAAAATGCCTGCAATGGCGGCCAGGACGGAAGAAGCGGCAAAGCAGAATGTCCAGATCTTGAGAGGATTGATCAGGACAAAGGGTGCTGCGACCGGGTTGCTGCCAAGCGCGTAAACCTGCTTGCCCAAAATGGTTCGCGTTTCGAAAAGGACAATCAGGACGGCCAGGAGAAGGGTGGCTGGTATGAGCCATGGAAAGGGAAACGGTCCAATGGATTTGCCGATGGATACGAAGTCATTGATATATTGCGGAGCGCTCCCCGTAGGGTATCCACGGGTCCACAACAGCACACACCCAAGCAGCGCGGTTCCTGTTCCCAATGTAATGATCAGCGGATGAACCCTCAATGTCGATGATAATCCACCATTTATGATGCCCAATAGTGCGCTGATTGCAATCACAACCAGCATTGCCAAGGCAAATGGCATTCCATCCGCCGCCAATTGCGCGACGGCCACATTGGCAAAGCCGATGACGAATGGAATTGACAGATCAATGCCACCAATCAGCATGACCAGTGTCTGGCCAGCGGATGCTATAATCAGAAATGATGCCAGTACCAGCATCGCGCGAATGGAAAACAGGCTCGTATAGCCCTCGATGACGACAGATCCCAGGATGAAGATGAATGCCACCATCAAATAGGCCGGCAATGCTTTGTTGCGCAGAAATTTATGCATTGCGGGCCGCCTTTCTGAGACTGAAATATTGTGAAATGCGCTCGGAGTTCAGGGACACGGCGATCACCAGGACCAAGCCATAGCTTATCTGCAAGAAAAATGACGAACCGTTGAAATGGGTGATCAGGTTTTGCAGCAGGAAAATGTCTATTGCGCCGAGAGCGGCTCCGGTCATGCCACCTTTTCCACCGGCAAGGCTGACGCCGCCGAGTGCAGCCGCCGCAATTGCCAGGAGCGTGTAGTTCGGACCAACCTGTGCATCGGCAGACCCCAGAAGGGCGGTCAGGGATATTGCTGCCACGGCTGCAATGACCCCGGAAATGACATAACTGCAAAACCGCACCAGATTGACATCAACGCCAGCTGAATAGGCCGCTCTGTCTTCACCGCCGATTGTGATGATCAAGCCATGCAATGGCAGCCTCTTGATCATCAACCAGAGCGCAGCGACGGCAAGCAGGGGTAGAATTGAATAGCCTTCGGATAGGGCGCTCAGCCAGCCGGGGACGGGGCCTTGGGGTGAGGGCAGGATCCAGGTCGCGAGACCAGCCAGTATCAAATAGGTGCCGAGTGTGGCGACGATCGGTTGGATGCGCAGATAAACGGCCAGAAGTCCGTTGATCAATGCGCCGGCAATACCGGCAAGCAAGGCTGCGGAGATAATCAGGACCGGGTTTTCAATCCCCAGATCCAGCATCAACCATTTGACGATAATGACATTGATGATGCCGATCAGGGGCCCAATCGACAGATCGATACCCTCGCGACCGGCAAGAATAACCGGCGTTGCAGCGCAGGCTGCCAGAATAAGCGGCGTCATCAAACCGAGCGTCGTGCCTATGTTTGAGAAGGAAAATCGCGTTGGTGTGATGATGAAGGTAACGGCAAACAGAACCACAAAAAGAAGGGCGGCAAAGCGCGCTTCGGTGAATCTCGCGGACAGGTAACTCATGTGCTGCTGGCCTCCAATTGACCGAACATGGCTGCCATCAAGGTATCCATCGTCATTTCGCTTTTGCTCAGGCGAGCCGAAATGCCGTGATCCCTGAACACAATGACACGATCACATAATTCAATTATTTCTTCCAATTCGGTGGAAAGAACCACCAGAGTCAGGGCATGTTCGCGAACCGATTTTCGAAAATAGCGATACAATGCATGGCGCGTTTGTATATCCACGCCGCGTGTGGGGTCATTTAAAAGCAGGATTTCCGGTTCGCGGGCCATGGCCCTGGCCAGCAGCACCTTTTGCTGATTTCCACCGGAAAGCCGGTTTATCGGCATGTTCTCCGACGCATAGGACATGGAGAGTTCGTCGCGAAAACCATTCAGGCTCTTTGCCGTGGCCGCGCGGTTCAGCCAAAAGCCCCGCGAGAAGCCTGACAGGTTGCCAAGCGAAAAATTGTCGAAAACACTCAGGCCTGGAAAAATGCCATTGTGTTTCCTGTCCGAAGGGAGATAGCCAATTTTTGCGGCAGCCGCGTCCGTCAACGATTCAATGGCTATGGTTTGATTGTTTCGGATGGCTTCAACGCTGCCTGAACTTGCCTTGAAGACGCCGGCCAGGGCCTCCAGGAATTGCGCTTGACCATGACCATCGAGGCCGGCCAGCCCCACAATCTCCTGTTTGCCGACACACTCGGACAGAGTCTCGCAGCCATTCTTGAGTTGCAGGTTCTTTGTTTGCAGGACGATGTGGCGATCAGGCATGGGCCACCCCTTGAGTCAGATGCTCCAACAGGTTTTGTGGATTGATGTCCGCTCCACTCAGCCTGGCCGTATTGAAACCATTGTGCATGATGTAGACCACATCAGAAAGTTCCATGATTTCCGGCATGCGATGGGAAACAAAGATAACGGACCCGCCCTCAGCGCAGAATTTTTTGATGGTCGCAAACAGTCTGTCGCGATCGGCCAGGTCAAGGGCTGCGGTTGCTTCGTCAAGGATCAGGAGTTGGGGGTCTCGTGCAAAGCCGCGCGCAATCACGACAATCTGTTGTTCATGCAGGGGTAGGTCGCCTGCCATGGCGTCAAGATCCAAGACACGTGTTGTCAAGCGTCCCAACAGCTTTTCGACCTTTGCCTTTTTGGTTGTTTCATTCGCATGGAATCGCGTTAGGCTATCTTGACCCAACAGAACATTATCCAGCACCGATCGATTCGGTACGATGAGAACCTCCTGCAGCACAATCGCAACGCCCTGGTCCAGCATGGCGCCAGGCCGAAAGCTGGTGACCTTCTTTTCGTTTATGAAAAGATTCCCGCTATCGGGCGCAACAATGCCGCCAATGGTTTTGACCAATGTACTCTTGCCAGAACCATTTTCGCCAAGAACCGTATAGATCCTGCCCGGGGATATCTCTATCGATACATCACGGAGCGCATGCGTCTCACCGAAACTCTTTGATAGGCCGTCGGTGGTCAAGAACTCAGAAACCACGTTCATTTCCTCTCGAACAACAAAATGGGGTGCATATCGATATGCGATACACACCCCAGAGTATGTGCGAAAATTTCCGACTTATTTGCAGGCGCCCGGCACTTTCGAATAGTCCCAGCCTGCAGCTTGTGTTTCGCTGCCGAAATAAGCAGTCATCACAGATGCCGGAACCGGGTCATTGGGGGCAACCGGGAATATTTCGGACGAATCAGGTTTCATGCAATCTGCATGCCATGCATCGAAATCTGCCATCTCCACCACAGGGATGGGAATCATGACGGTGTTGAGGACCGGTTTCTGACCGCCCATGATGCGGCTGGCTGTGCGGAACATCGACTGTCCGATCCATGCCGGAAGCAAGGCATGGCCGGTGAATTTGAAGGTATCCGGATTGGCCTTCCAATATCCCAATGCATCGCCTGTAATCGAGCCGGTAATCACGGGCAAGGGCCGTCCGGCCTGCGCGAATGCTTCTGCAATGACACGGGCTTCTGAACCGGCAGACCATACGCCGTGAATCGGGGCCGGGTTTGTTGCGAGCGTTTGCAGGACGACTGTTTTGGTTACACTCGGTGTCCAGTCACCGTTGACCATACGCACAACCTTGATGTCCGGAAACTCCTTGAAACCAGCCAGTGCGCCTTCACGTTCCTGATCGGTGATCGAATAGCCAGCAATGCCCTCAACCATCATGACGTTGCCCTTGCCATCAAGTGATTTCGACAGGCCTCGGGCCATGTCATATCCCCACTTGAAATAGTTGGAGTCGACGTTGAAGGCCGATTCACTTGTGACTGCCGCGGCTCCGGTCACGAATGGGATGCCAGCTTCGGCAGCTGCTTCAATAGCTGCATTGAGACCGGTTGCAGACCCTGGAACAGACGTGATCACGTCGCAGTTTTTTTCGATGAAGCTGCGAATGTGAGAAATCTGGATGCTCGCGTCTCCGTTGGAATCCGACATTTCGAAACTGGAAACGGTGCCATCGGCAACCAATCCGTCAACCAGACGCTTCAACTCATTGGTCAGCGCCACACGCCAGGGGTTGCCCTGATAACTTTCGGAATGGCACCATTTCCATGGTTTTTCCGGGGGGGTGAACTTGTCAAAATTGGGAATTGCGACCGTTGAAGTCGAATTCGCATATTCAGATTGCAGGCTGTCAGGAAGCGACTTTATTACCTCTTCCACAGTCGCCGCATTCGCGACCCCCGCCATCAATGCCAAACCGGCAACAGCGCCGGCAAATGCTATTTTATTCATGACCTTCTCCCTTGTGTTGATCTCGCAACGCTAGCTGTTTTCAGCCAGCGACCTCATTTGCACCAGATAGATGTGCTCACAGTACAGGACGATCTCTCCATCCTGATTCAAGACTGTTACCGCCTCTATGACCCGCCCATGGTCTGCGCGTTTTTTGTCCGGATATTTTTCTTTCACCACCACTTCGGTATGGATGGTATCGCCGATGTACACCGGTTTGACGAACCTCAGCCGGTCGTATCCGATGCTGAATGCCGCTGGATTGATCACCGTGGCTGTCAGGCCGATTCCTATGCTGAAAATCATGGTGCCATGCGCAATACGTTGGCCGAACTCCTGCCCGCTGCACCAATGCGCATCCATGTGGTGTGGAAAGAAATCACCGGTATGCCCGGCATGTAAAACAATATCCGCCTCGGTCATCGTGCGGCCAAAAGTCTCACGCCGGGCGCCAATTTCGTAGTCTTGGTAAAATTGTTCGACAATCATGCGTCACGTCCCGCGGCGATTTGTTCCGTTGTCATCAAACATATCAACAATATTCCATTTGTAAAATTCTTTTTTTATATTTGAAATGATGGGTTTGATGTGCGACAAGGAAACCTGAGCAGAGGAGCATCAAATGAAGACCACTTCAGCAACCAGATTACGGGGAATGACATGGAATCATGAGCGTGGGATCGCGCCTGTCCTGGCAACTTCCGAGATCTTTTTTGCTGGCAAAGACAATGTGGAAATTACATGGGAAGCCCGTCCCCTGCAGGACTTTGAAAGTCAGTCCTTGCGAGAATTGGCGGAAACCTACGATCTCATAATCATTGATCACCCGCATCTTGGCGAGGCGATCCGGGAAAATCTGCTTTTGGATTTGTCGTGTGTTGACCGGCAAGACGAATTGGCACTTGTGGAAAATCAGACTGTCGGTCAATCGCATGCATCCTACACGCTATCAGGCGGACAATGGGCGCTGGCCGTGGACGCTGCAACGCCGGTTTCGAGTTACCGGCCTGACCGGTTGGACAGCGTTCCTCAAGATTGGACCGAGGCGCTCAAGCTGGCGCGTGATGGCAATGCCATCATGCCGCTACGCTCTCCGCATACCTTGATGGCCTTTATCTGGCTTGCCCGCAATCGCAGGCGACGGGTTGCAGAAGATCCGGACCGTTTCATGGAGCATGATGCGGCGGCTGCAACACTCGATCAGTTCGCGGAATTGGTCAGTCACCTGAAATCTGATTGTTTCGCGATGGATCCGATTGCAGTCTATGACACGATGTCAAACGATGATGCCGCGCCGGCCTTCTGTCCCCATGCCTATGGCTATATCAACTATGCACAAAAAGCCTTTCGTCCTCATGTTTTGAAATTTACGGACATAATAGATGCGGGCGGTGGAGATGTTTCCGGCACGGTGCTTGGTGGCACGGGAATCGCGGTCTCGGCCTTGTCCGCCTACAGGGAGATTGCCACCGAATACGCTTTTGGAATTGCCGGCGCGAAATGCCAGTGTGAGATCTGGGTTCAAAACGGTGGGCAGCCCGGCAACGCAATGGCTTGGGAAGACAAGGCCTGCAATGATCTGACACATGATTTTTTGAGGAATACACGCGCAACCCATGAGGCTGCCTGGCTACGCCCTCGCCACATGGGTTATCTCTCGTTTCAAACCCGAAGCAGTGAGTTGATTGCCCAATTTCTGAAGGGTGAATTGGAACGTAAAGCCTGTATCGAGGCACTGGACCACCGCTATCGGAGTAGTTTTGAATGTTAAATGATGCGCCCCTGGACGGGCTGGTTGTTCTTGAATTCGCCCAGTTTCTGGCCGGTCCCTTCTGCGGATTGCGTTTGGCAGATCTTGGTGCGCGCGTCATCAAGGTGGAGCGCCCCGGTTCCGGCGATCTGGGACGACAGATTTATTTGAGTGACACCGATGCCGGAGGCGTGAACACACTCTTTCAGGCCATCAATCGCAACAAGGAAAGTTTTGCTGCAAACCTGAAAGACCCACAGGACAAGGTTCGTATTGAGAAACTGATCGCTCAGGCCGATGTGATTATCCAAAATTTCCGACCGGGTGTCTTTGACCGTCTCGGATTTTCCTATGAGAACATATCAAGGATCAATCCGGGAATCATTTATGCATCAGTCTCCGGTTACGGTGCTGACGGCCCATGGGTTGATTTGCCGGGGCAGGACCTGCTCGCTCAGGCCCGTTCCGGTGTCATGTGGCTCAATGGTAGCGAAGGACAGCCCCCGCAGCCTGTCGGGCTGGCAGTCGCCGACATGCTCGCCGGTCACAATTTGACGCAGGCCGTGCTGGCCGGATTGGTGCGAAAGGGAATCAAGGGAAAGGGCGCAAAGGTTGATACCAGCCTGCTGGAGAGTCTCGTCGACTTCCAGTTTGAAGTTCTGACGACTTACCTGAACGATGGCAACAGGCATCCGACCCGTCCTGCAAGTCATGGCGCCCATGCTTATCTCCCGTCACCCTATGGTGTCTATGCAACATCTGATGGCTATCTGGCGCTCGCCATGGTGCCGGTTGATCGGTTGATGGGATTGATGGGAATGGAGCAGGCTGACGAATACAGCGATCCGTCCTTGGCGTTTTCGATGCGTGATACGATCAACAGTCTCCTGGCTGAGCGGTTGAAGACCTGCACAACGCAAGAATGGCTTGATCTTCTGCAGCCGCACGATGTCTGGTGTGCTGAAATTCTATCCTGGCAAGAGTTGCTTGCTTCCGATGGGTTTAAAGCGCTCGGTATGATTCAGTCTTTATCTCTGCCTGATGGTGAACATGTTCAAACGACACGTACACCGTTCCGGCTTGACGATCTTGCCTTGGCCTCGCCATGTCCCGCGCCAATGGTTGGCCAGCACACAGACCTCATCTCCAGGGACTTCTCTTTATAGATACTTGCAGACAAATCCGACTTTGCCGGGCACGCCCCGGTGGCGAAAAGCGCAGAGGTGACACAAGGCAGGTGGAGGGGAAATTGTCAGCTTGGCCGATGCTATGTCGGGACCTGAAGCCCCTGCTTGTCTGACATCTCATGAACGCGCCGTTTCAGGCTGCCACTCATGCATCAGGTCCGTTGGTGTTGGTGAAGAGTGTTCGAAAGCCGCAAAATTCAATCGATCAGGTGCCGGACAAGGGCATCCTGCATGGTCTGGTTTGCCAAAAATCGGGATGTTTTTGCCGCCTTCGGTCGAGACTTCTTCACAGCGATCAATGTGGCTGGTGTAAGCTGTTGAAAAATATAGATTATCTTGTGCTGTTATCCAGGCGTCACAATTGGCCTTTGTGGGGGTGATCGGCTATAACATGGACAACTGATTCTCAACTTGCGACGGGTAACATCCTTGTCAGAAAATGACACTCCAATAAATCCGCCCTCTGGTCCGCCAGGCATAGAGCCGATCTCCATCGTGGAGGAAATGCAGCGCTCCTATCTCGACTACGCCATGAGCGTGATCGTCAGCCGGGCGTTGCCGGATGTGCGCGATGGTCTGAAGCCTGTTCATCGGCGTATCCTCTACGCGATGCACGAGAGTGGATTTCACTGGAATAGAAAATATGTGAAATCCTCGCGCATCATCGGTGAAGTCATGGGTAAATATCACCCCCATGGCGACCAGGCGATTTATGATGCAATGGTGCGTATGGCGCAGGATTTTTCCATGCGCGTGCCGCTCATCGACGGGCAGGGCAATTTCGGCTCGATTGACGGTGATCCACCGGCAGCCATGCGTTACACGGAATCGCGCCTGGGCAAGGTCGCGCATGAACTGCTGGAGGATATTGACAAGGATACGGTCGATTTCCAGGAGAACTATGACGCATCGGGCAGGGAGCCCCGCGTGGTTCCCGCGCGATTTCCCAATCTTCTGGTCAATGGCGCCGGCGGCATCGCCGTTGGAATGGCCACCAATATTCCGCCGCACAATCTGGGTGAAGTCATCAATGGCTGTATTGCGCTGATCGACAACCCGTCTATCGAGTTGTCTGAGCTGCAGGAACATATTCCCGGACCCGATTTTCCGACTGGTGGTCTCATTTTGGGGCGCTCGGGAATTCGTTCAGCCTATGAAACGGGACGTGGTTCCGTATTGATGCGCGGTCTTGTCCATACCGAGACAATCCGTGGTGACCGCGAAGCGCTGATCATCACTGAGGTGCCCTATCAGGTCAACAAGTCAACGATGATCGAAAAGATGGCGGACCTTGTGCGTGAAAAGCGCATTGAGGGCATTTCCGACATCCGGGACGAGTCAGACCGTGACGGCTATCGGGTTGTCATCGAGTTGAAGCGCGATGCCGTGGCTGATGTCGTGCTCAACCAGCTCTACAGATTTACACCGCTGCAATCATCATTCGGTTGCAACATGGTGGCGCTCAATGGCGGCAAGCCTGAGCAGATGATCCTTCTGGACATGCTGAAAGCCTTCGTCGCTTTCCGCGAGGAGGTGATCAGTCGCCGTACAAAATTCCTGCTGAACAAGGTGCGCGAACGGGCCCATGTTCTGGTTGGTCTTGCCATTGCCGTTGCCAATATTGATGAAGTCATCGCGCTGATCCGCAAGGCGCCCGATCCGGGCACGGCGCGTGCCCAGTTGATGGAGCGCCGCTGGCCGGCAAGAGATGTCGCGTCGCTCATCCTGTTGATTGATGACCCGCGTCATCGGATCAATGAAGACGGCACCTACAATCTGTCGGAAGAGCAGGCGCGTGCCATTCTCGAGCTTCGTCTGGCGCGACTGACAGCTTTGGGCCGAGACGAGATTGCCGATGAACTCAATGCGATCGGCGCGGACATCAAGGAATATCTCGATATTCTGCGGTCGCGTGAACGCATCATGGAAATCGTCAAGAATGAACTGACGGATGTTCGTGAAGAATTTGCCACACCGCGACGCAGTGAAATCACTGAGGGCGGCGCGGATATGGACGATGAGGACCTCATCCAGCGTGAGGATATGGTCGTAACCGTTTCGCATTCGGGTTACATCAAGCGCGTGCCGCTTGCCATGTATCGCGCGCAGCGCCGCGGCGGCAAAGGCCGCTCAGGCATGTCGACGCGTGATGAGGATTTCGTTACGCGGCTCTTCGTGGCCAATACCCATACGCCTGTGCTGTTCTTTTCCTCTCGCGGCATTGTCTACAAGGAAAAGGTCTGGCGGCTGCCCATCGGTTCACCAACGTCCCGCGGCAAGGCACTGATCAACATGTTGCCTCTCGAGCAGGGAGAGCGGATCACCTCGATCATGCCATTGCCTGAAGACGAGGAAAGCTGGAGCCAGCTGGACGTCATGTTCTCGACCACTCGGGGCACCATCAGACGCAATAAATTGTCCGATTTCGTCCAGGTCAATCGCAATGGCAAAATTGCCATGAAACTCGACGACGAGAAAGACGAAATTCTCAACGTGGAAACCTGCAACGAATTCGACGATGTTCTGCTGACAACGGCGCTCGGACAATGCATTCGTTTCCCGACAACCGATGTGCGGGTCTTTGCCGGACGCAATTCCATTGGCGTTCGCGGCATTACTCTGGCTGAGGGTGATCACGTCATCTCGATGACCATATTGGCCCATGTCGACGCAACGCCGGCCCATCGTGCAGCCTATATCCGATGGAGCAGGGCGGATGACGCCGAACTGGTCGGTGAAGATTCGGATGTCCCGTCAACGGACGATCCCGATCCATTGACCGAAGAGCGCGCTCTGGAATTGCAGGCGCGCGAGCAATTTGTTCTGACCGTCAGCGAAAAGGGATACGGCAAGCGTTCCTCATCCTACGATTTCAGGGTTTCGGGTCGTGGCGGCAAGGGTATTCGGGCAACCGACACCAGCAAAGTCAATGAAATCGGGCCACTGATCGCCGCATTTCCGGTTGAAAATGGAGACCAGATCATGCTGGTTTCCGATGCAGGCCAGTTGATCCGGGTTCCGGTTGACGGTATCCGTTTTGCCAGCCGCGCAACAAAGGGCGTCACCATTTTCTCCACCTCGAAGAAGGAAAAGGTCGTTTCCGTCGAGCGGATCAACGAACCGGATGCTGACGAGGAAGAATTGGACGGCGAAGCCGAAACGGCGGCTGTCTCCGGCGAAGCGACTGCACCGCAGCCCGTGGCTGCTGCAGATACCCCCGATGAAAATCCTGATCAGACGGATACAGATTCAACGGACGCATAAAAAAATCCGGATGGCGCGAGCCATCCGGATTTTCTGGGGACTTGATTGGAGGTCAGAAGTTTCCCAGTCGTTATTGTGTCAAGCGTTCTAACGTTTCATTCTGCTGCGGGCGATGGCAGTTGCCTGCCTCTGCTCCTGGCGCATCGCCGCCATCGCGGCACCGAGTGTTGCTAGGAACATCGAAGCAATGAGAACCGCAAGAAGTGTCAGTGCTGATATCATCATAGTCTCCCGTGTTTCCTGTCCATACTGATATGGTGTTGTTTGCCGTCAGGTTCAATACACGTCAATTGTGACGTGATTGCGTGGGTTTGAATGAACACATGATTGTGAATGCGCGTCATCCCCGGCCAACCCCTCATCATCTCTATCTGCCTCTTTGACGGCGAACCATCTCGATGTCGTTGCGTGGCGCGCCCAGAGCAACAGCGGCGGCAATTGTGATCGTTGTGAAGAGTGTAGCGATGAAGAATAAAAATATCATTGTCATTTCCTCTCGAATTATCTCCATCACATTAAGATGTGGCGCCTGAAGCAGACCTGAAGCGCCCATTCAGATTCCGTTCATGTCTGTTGTCGGCATCTCGTGGGCGCCAGCAGGCTTGTTTTGCTTGCGCCATACGCGTTGTCATGAGAAAAGCGGTTGTAACGTCAGTGCCTTGAACTGACTTTGTTGTGAGATATCCATGCCGATCGCTTTTTTCCCTGGATCCTTCGATCCGATGACCAATGGTCATCTCGACATTCTGCTGCAGGCGCTCAATGTTGCCGACAGCATCGTTGTGGGAATCGGCATTCAGCATTCCAAAAAACCGCTGTTCAGCTTTGAGGAACGCTCCGCGCTGATCATCGCATCGCTGGCGCAAAGACTGCCAGGCGAGGAAAACCGGGTATCGGTTGTTGCTTTCAGCAATCTTGCCGTTGATGCCGCGCGCGAAAACAGCGCAACACTTCTCATCCGCGGCCTGCGTGACGGTTCGGATCTTGATTACGAGATGCAGATGGCCGGCATGAACGGGCAGATGGCAGCAGATATACAAACCGTATTTTTACCGGCGAGCCCGCTCAATCGGCCTATTACCGCCACATTGGTGCGGCAAATCGCGGCAATGGGCGGCGATGTAAGTGCATTTGTACCCGGCCCGGTATTGGCCGCCCTGCAAAAACGTTAGGGCCAAAGGGCCTCTTTCATCAATCCAAATCCGATCACAAACGGAGTTATCATGAAAATATTGAGAACATTGGCCGCTGCGGCCTTGCTTTTTGTTGGCGTCGTTTCGATGGCCAGTGCTCAGGTCAAACCGGAAGACACCATGACCATCACCTTGAAGGATGGCGATGTCGTGGTTGAATTGTATCCGCAAATCGCTCCTGGCCATGTGGCACGAATCAAGGAACTGGCGAAGTCCGGTGCCTATGACAATGTCGCCTTTCACCGCGTCATTGACGGTTTCATGGCACAGACGGGCGATGTTCAATTCGGTGATATGGAAGATGGTTTCAATCTGGCGCGCGCCGGAACGGGTGGTTCGAGCCTGCCGGATCTGAAGCAGGAATTCTCCGAGATCCCTTTTGAAGAAGGTATCCTTGGAATGGCCCGTTCGCAGAACCCCGATTCTGCCAACTCCCAGTTTTTTATCATGTTCGAAGAATATCCTTCCTTGAACAACCAATATACGGTTGTCGGCAAGGTCATCAAAGGCATGGAACATGTAAATAAAATCAAGCGCGGTTCTCAATCAGCCAATGGCGCGGTGAAAAGCCCGGACCGCATGATCAAGGTCCGTATAGGCCAATAGGCTGATTGTTGTATTTGCAACGGCTTTTCCAAAAAGTTGCATCAAAACAAAATCATTGTGCGTATCGTTGATTCAGAAAAAACATGATATGTGCCAGCAAAACACACAAAGGAAAACAAATGACAGATCAGATTGACCCGGAAAACACCATCATCATGGAAACAAGCAAGGGGAAGGTTGTTATCAAGCTGTTCCCGGATCTTGCGCCCAATCATGTCGCGCGTATCAAGGAACTTGCACGCGCAGAATTTTATGATGGTATCGTTTTCCATCGGGTGATTGAAGGCTTCATGGCCCAGACCGGCGATCCGACAGGAACAGGCATGGGTGGTTCGGACAAGCCTGACCTGCAGTCAGAATTCTCCAATATGACTCACGCTCGTGGAACCTGTTCCATGGCGCGCTCGCAGAATCCGCATTCAGCCAATTCGCAGTTTTTCATCTGTTTTGCCGATTCACCTTTCCTTGACCGCCAGTATACGGTCTGGGGGCAGGTCACCGAAGGCATGGATGTGATCGACCAGATCAAGCGCGGCGAACCTGTCAGTGACCCGGACAGCATCTCCACGATGCGTGTTGCTGCTGACGCCTGAAGCCAGTTGGAATGAATTGTTGCGCCCGCTTCCATGATGCGGGCGCTTCATGATTTGGCGGTAAAGCGGGCGCAGTCTTGTCTTTTCTGCCGCGCTTTCAAACGCCTGACGCGCCAACACATGCGCAATCGATCCCGTGAAAATTTCGATGGAAGTGTGTATTAAAACATAAGTTTAGAGTGTTTCGTTGATTCAAGAAACGATGTTGATCTCTAGCGCAAATCCCCGAGTCCCATCATGCGTGTTGACCTGTTTGATTTCGAGCTGCCCGACAGTGCCATAGCGCTGCGCCCTGCTTCGCCGCGCGACAGCGCGGGACTTCTAGTGGTTGATGGTGCCGGCGGCCTGTCGGATCACCATGTCGCGGATCTCTTGCAGTTTCTCAAAGCTGGCGATGCGCTTGTCTTCAACGATACGCGTGTTATTCCGGCGCAATTGGAAGGCCGGCGGATACGAAGCAGTGAGGCTGGCGAGTCGGTTTCGCGCATATCGGCGACGCTTCATATGCGCATGGCGCCCGACACCTGGAAAGCATTTCTGCGCCCGGCCAAACGTGTCAAAGCCGGAGACCGCTTCAGCTTCGGAGTAGAGGGCGATGGCCAGCTGGACGGCATCATCGAATCCCGCGGCGATGGCGGTGAAGTCGATTTGAAGTTCGACCTGGCCGGTGCGGCGCTCGATGAGGCCATCATGCAGGCCGGACATATCCCATTGCCACCCTATATTGCTTCCAAACGCTCCGAAGATGATCAGGACCGCACCGATTATCAGACCATCTACGCCCGCCACGACGGGGCCGTTGCCGCACCGACGGCAGGATTGCATTTCACCGACCAACTGCTGGAGCAATTGGACCGCGCTGGCGTGGAACGTCACCACGTGACCCTCCATGTGGGGGCAGGCACCTTTTTGCCTGTGAAGGCGGATGATACGGATGCGCATGTGATGCATTCGGAAATTGGCGAGGTTTCGGCGCAGACTGCAGAGGCGCTCAACAAAGTCAAAAAAAACGGCGGCAGAATTGTCAGCATTGGCACAACATCGTTGCGACTTCTCGAGAGCGCCAGCGATGAGAACGGCATCCTCCACCCCTGGAGCGGCCCGACGGATATCTTCATCACGCCCGGCTACCGGTTCCGGTTCATCGATGTATTGATGACCAATTTCCATTTGCCGCGCTCGACATTGTTCATGCTGGTCTGTGCCTTTTGTGGCTATGACCGCATGCAAAAGGCCTATCGCCATGCCATTGATAACGGCTATCGGTTCTACTCCTATGGCGATTCAAGCCTGTTGATGAAGGCGGACAGTTCAAACCCATGACAAACAATTTCGAATTTTCCCTCATTGCCCGTGACGGCAAGGCCCGCCGTGGATCCATCACCATGCCCCGTGGCGAAATACGGACCCCGGCCTTCATGCCTGTGGGCACCGGTGGAACGGTCAAGGCGATGTATATGGATCAGGTCCGGGCGCTGGGTGCCGACATCATTTTGGGCAACACTTATCATCTCATGTTGCGCCCTGGCGCCGAGCGGGTGGCACGCCTTGGCGGCTTGCATGAATTTGCCCGGTGGCAATACCCGATCCTGACCGATTCCGGCGGGTTTCAGGTCATGTCTTTGGCAGGACTGCGAAAGATCGACGAGAAGGGGGTGATCTTCCAGTCGCATATTGATGGCAGCCGCCACGAAATGTCGCCGGAACGTTCCATCGAGATTCAGGGCCTGCTGGGCTCTGACATCCAGATGCAATTGGATGAATGCGTGCGTTTGCCCGCCGATGCCAAAACAATCGAAAGCTCCATGGAAATGTCGCTGCGCTGGGCGGAACGCTGCAAGACGGCGTTTGGTGATCAGCCCGGCAAGGCCATGTTTGGGATCGTTCAGGGGGGAGATCTGCCCCCGCTGCGTGAACGCTCGGCGCTGGCATTGAAGGCCATGGATCTGAAGGGCTATGCCATTGGCGGCCTGGCGGTGGGTGAACCGCAAAATGTCATGCTGGATATGCTGGGTGTCACCTGTCCTTTGTTGCCTGAAGAACGGCCGCGCTACCTGATGGGCGTTGGAACGCCGGATGATATCATCCGTTCGGTGGGTGAAGGCATCGACATGTTCGATTGCGTCATGCCCACACGGGCTGGCCGCCATGGTCTGGCCTATACGCGACGCGGCAAGATCAACCTGCGCAATGCGCGCCACGCCGAAGACAACCGCCCGCTCGACGAGGAATCGGATTGTCCGGCTGCGCGTGATTATTCACGCGCCTATCTGCATCACCTCATTCGCTCCAATGAGGCGCTTGGCGGCATGCTGCTGACCTGGAACAATCTTGCCTATTATCAATCTTTGATGCAGGGCATACGCGGTGCCATTGAAGCGTCATCTTTTGCCGCGTTTACCGCGCAGACCCAGGACGCCTGGGCGCGCGGCGATATTGCCGCACTTTGACGAACGAACCTATCTCAAACGTTCGGCGTGCCAGCGCAAATGGTCTTCCATGAAACTTGATATGAAATAATAGGAGTGGTCATAGCCCTCCTGCATGCGCAGCGTGATCGGAATGCCTGCCTTTTTGCAGGCCTCTTCCAACAGCCAGGGGCGCAGGCCGTCATCCAGAAATCCGTCGGCGCCGCCCTGATCAATCAGGAAAGCCGGAAAACGGGCACCGTCTTCAATCAGGGTGCAGGCATCATGGGCACGCCAGCTGTTCTCATCAGCCCCGAGATAGGCCTGGAATGCAGCCTTTGACCAATCTGCGGTGATCGGGTGCACGATTGGAGCAAGCGCCGAACAGCTCTTGAAACGTAGCGCATTTTTAAGCGCGATGGTCAGCGCACCATGTCCGCCCATGGAATGGCCGAATATCGCCTGTTTCTTCATATTGACGGGGAAATGTTCGGCAATGACGGATGGCAATTCCTCGGTGATATAGGAATACATCCGGTAGTGATCAGACCAGGGTTCTTCTGTTGCATCGACATAAAAACCGGCGCCCTTGCCCATTTGCCAGCTGTCGGCATCGTCAGCCACCTGGTCGCCGCGCGGACTGGTGTCTGGACACACGATGATCAGGCCGAGTTCGGCAGCCAGGCGGCGATACTCGCCCTTTTCCATGACATTGGCGTGCGTACAGGTCAGGCCTGAAAGATACCAGACAACCGGGCAGGGCGCTTTCGCCGCCTGGGGCGGCACGAAGACAGCGAAGGTCATGTCACAGGCACAGGCTTTCGACGTATGGGAGTAGACGCCCTGCACGCCGCCATGTGATTTGTTCTCGGAGATCATTTTCATAGACATTCTACCCGTTTGATTTTCTGTATTTGGCAAGGATTGGTCGACGCAATCTCAGCCTTCCTTGATCGCCTTGCGCACAAGGGTTTCAAGCGCCTCGAGAAAGCGTGAGCGGTCCTTTGGCGCAAAGGCGGCATTCCTGCCGCTGATCTCGCCGGATTCGCGCAATTGCTGATTGAGGTTTCGCATGGCCGTCACCACGCCGATATTGCCCGTGTCGAAAATCCGGCCCGTGGGGCTGAGCACCAGCGCCCCATTGGCAACGCAACGGCCGGCCAGCAGAATATCGGCTGTGACGACGATATCGTCGGCGGCGGCATTCTCCACAATCCAGTCGTCGGCTGCGTCAAAGCCCGCCGACACGACCACATTGCGGATCTTCGGATCGCGCGACGGGCGCAACCCGCCATTGGCAACGAACGTCACGGGCAAACCGTGACGTTCTGCGACTTTGATGACCTGTGCCTTCACCGGGCAGGCGTCAGCATCCACGTAAATGACGGGTTTTTCGCGCATTCAGTGGTCAGTACATGACAACAGAACGGATCGACTCGCCGGCATGCATCAGGTCAAATCCCTTGTTGATCTCGTCGAGGCTCAACGTATGGGTGATCAGCGGATCGATATCGATCTTGCCATTCATGTACCAGTCCACGATTTTCGGGACATCCGTGCGGCCACGCGCACCTCCGAAAGCAGAACCGCGCCATGAGCGACCGGTCACCAGCTGGAATGGCCGGGTGGAGATTTCCTGTCCGGCGCCGGCCACACCGATGATGATCGATTCACCCCAGCCCTTGTGGCAGCACTCCAGCGCATCGCGCATGACTTTGGTATTGCCGATACATTCGAACGAATAATCGGCGCCGCCCTTGGTCAGATCAACCAGATAGGGGACCAGATCGCCTTCCACTTCGGATGGATTGACGAAATGGGTCATGCCGAATTTCTCGCCCCATTCCTTCTTCGAGTTGTTCATGTCCACGCCGACGATCATGTCAGCGCCGATCAACCGCAAACCCTGAATGACATTCAGCCCGATCCCGCCGAGACCGAACACCACGGCCCTGCAACCAGGTTCCGCCTTGGCCGTATTGATCACGGCACCGATGCCGGTGGTCACACCGCAGCCGATATAGCAGACCTTGTCAAAGGGGGCGTCAGGACGGATTTTTGCCAATGCGATTTCCGGCACCACGGTGAAATTGGCAAAGGTCGAGGTTCCCATGTAATGGAAGATTTTCTTGCCGTTGATGGAAAAGCGGCTTGTGCCGTTCGGCATCAGGCCCTGTCCCTGGGTAACGCGGATCGACTGGCAAAGATTGGTCTTGGGATTGAGGCAATATTCGCATTCGCGGCATTCCGGCGTGTAAAGCGGAATGACGTGGTCGCCCGGCTTCAACGATGTGACGCCTGCGCCCACTTCGCGAACGATGCCCGCGCCTTCATGACCGAGAATGGCTGGAAAAATGCCTTCCGGGTCGGCGCCCGAGAGCGTGAACTCGTCGGTATGGCAAATGCCCGTCGCCTTGATCTCGACCAGCACTTCGCCAGCCTGAGGCCCCTCAAGCTGTACGGTTGTTATCTCAAGCGGTTTGCCGGCTTCAACTGCCAATGCGGCGCGTACATCCATTTCATTCTCCAAATTTTGTTGCTCTGCCAGAGACTGACTTTGGCCTACATTGTCAGAGCCTACCCTCGGTCTCAAGGCACGAAGTCGGAAAATCAGCTGATGAGACGGTCTGCGACACGCTTTGCTTCTGATTCAATGGCGTTGATCATCTTGCCCATGGCCTCATGGGAGCGTTTCAGCTTGCCGACCTGAGTGATCAGCACATGCAATTCTGAATGGATCACCGGTGCGCTGGGTGATTCGCCAACGCCATTGAGCAGCCAGGTGGGTGAGACGCCCAGAACACCCGCCAGCATCATCAATCTGTTGGCGCGCGGTTCCGAACGGTCGGATTCCCAAGCATTGACCGTGTCGGATTTGACGCCCAGTCGGCGCGCCAATTGTGCAGTGGACAGATCCAGCGCGTCGCGCGCCCGGCTGATCCGCCCGCCCAGAGTGTCATCATCAGGGTTTTCATTTGTTATATTTTGCAGTGAGTGCATAAGGTGCTCCAGTTCATGTCATGTCACCTGACAAGGTGAGGTCGGCGTGGCAGGACGAGTTTGGTTTTTAGCGAACAAACGGCGCAAAGTACCCGGTCGGACACCCCTTTGGGGTATCGGCCCTGTCACCGCAGAACGGATGGCCGCAATGGCAACAGACAGGATAGACAGGTCACAGACCGACAAGCCCTTCGAGGCAGCCGTCATGATGGCCTGGGCCATGCTTTCGTTGCCCTTGATGGATGCAGCGGCAAAATACCTTGCGATGCATGAGTCGATGACACCGGGGTCGATTGCTCTCATACGCTTTGCACTGCAAACAATGATCATTGTTCCGATTATATTGGTCTCCGGTGGATTTGCGGCTTTGCGGCCGCACAATTGGTCCTACAATCTGCTGCGTGGTCTGCTCATCGGAAGCGCCAGCACGCTGTTTTTCATATCCGTCAAATATGTGCCGGTTGCCGATGTGATCGCAATATTCTTTGTCGAACCTTTTATACTGACAGCGATGTCAGCAGTTTTTCTGGGTGAAAGGGTCGGTTGGCGCAGGTGGCTGGCCATTGCGGTGGGTTTCATCGGTGCAATCATCGTCATTCAGCCGAATTTTGCTCGCTTCGGCCTTGTATCGCTCTTACCGCTGGTAACTGCAACCCTCTTTGCCCTCTATCTGATTCTTAATCGGGTGCTGTCGGCACGCGATACGTCGCTCGTCATGCAATATTCCGCCGGCATCGGTGGGGTCATCGCCGTCAGCTTCGGGCTTCTGGCGGGCACAGCATTCGGAGTGGAAGACCTCCATTGGTCCATGCCGAGCAGCGCATTTGCGCTGCTTCTGCTTGCCGTGATCGGCCTGATTTCGGCCTTTGGCCATATGGTTATCGTGACTGCCTTTCGCCATGCACCGGCGTCTCTTCTGGCGCCGTTCCAGTATTTCGAGATCGTATCGGCCCTGACCATCGGCTATCTGGTTTTCGGAGACTTCCCGTCAGCCTCAAAATGGCTGGGAATTGCCATTATTGTCGGTTCCGGTCTATTCATCTTGTGGCGCGAACAACGCAGTGCCGCACCACGAACCGGGAGTTCCTGACCCTTGCTGATTAATTTGTTGCTTGGCACAGTCGTCATTTCCATGACCGTCATCGTTCACACACTCGGTCTGGTCGCGGTCGCCAATGTCATGAACAGGGTAGCCGAGCGCCGACCGCTGCATGGTTATCGCCGCAAGGTGACGGCCATGGTCGCCGTCATGTATGGCCTGTTCGCGGTGCATACGGTGGAGATCTGGATATGGGCAGCGGTCTATTGGTATGTCGATGCAATCCCCCACTTTGAGAATGCGCTGTATTTTTCGGCCATTACTTTTTCCACACTGGGTTATGGCGATTCCCTGTTGAAGCAGGATTGGCAATTGCTCGCCGGCCTGGAGGGCATCAGCGGCTTTCTTCTGATTGGTTGGTCCACAGCCTATCTGGTCGCCGCATCGACGCGTCTGGGGCCATTTCAGGCTGGGAAGCATTTCTAACGGACGGCTGTGGGTCCGAAGACCCGCTCAAAAGCTGTACGCAGCGCCAGATCGGTGTCTTCCATACTGACCGGCAGACCCAGATCAACAAGGCTGGTGACGCCATGGGCTGTCACGCCGCAGGGAACGATCCCGGTAAAATGTTCGAGGTCGGGCTCGACGTTGATCGATATGCCGTGAAAGCTCACCCAACGGCGCAACCGGATGCCGATTGCCGCTATCTTGTCTTCGGCGGGTGATCCGTCGGGCAGGGGCGGGCGTTCCGGACGCACCACCCATACGCCGACCCGGTCCTCGCGGCGTTCGCCCCTGACGTTCATGTCCGCCAATGTTGCGATGATCCAGGCCTCAAGGGAGGAAACGAAAGCACGCACATCACACCGCCGCCGCTTCAGGTCGAGCATGACATAGGCCACGCGCTGGCCAGGCCCATGATAGGTATATTCGCCGCCGCGACCGGTCTTGAACACGGGAAACCGCTCTGGTGTAAGGAGATCCTGCGCGCTGGCGCTGGTGCCTGCCGTGTAGAGCGGCGGATGTTCCACCAGCCAGACAAGTTCGTCTTCCGTGCCGTCACGAATGGCCGCCACGCGCGCTTCCATGAAGGCAACAGCATCGGGATAATCAACCCGTCCTTCAGCAACCTGCCACCGCACGGGCGCAGAGCCTGCTGCTGAAAAAAATCCGCTTTCCATCTCGTCTCGTTGCATTGTCTCGTGCTCTTGACCCGTTGTTCCAAATCCTATGTGGCGCATGCAGGTCGCCAGCGCAAGGTTGGAACTAAGCCCCTTGCAGACTTCAATTTTCCCCGATGTGACAAAGAAGGATAAAAAAGCGTAACAAGCCCTTGTGTGTGTGATGGCGATTTGGTACATGCCGCTCGCCGGTAACGGCTTCTACTGCGTGCGGTCGTGGCGGAATTGGTAGACGCGCAGCGTTGAGGTCGCTGTGGGGTAACTCCCGTGGAAGTTCGAGTCTTCTCGACCGCACCATTTTGGACTTTGCTGATCGACAAATTCCCAGGCGTTCTTGGTGAGAATGATCAAACAGTCTGCCCTCCTGATTGTTTTTCTGTTCAGCGCTGGTGTTGCCAGTGCCCTTTGACCTGTCATCAGGGACGTCTTTGGATGTCTCACATCTGGTCTGCAATGGGGCCCATGTTGATCACGCGTTCCACTTCTGCAAAGTAGCGTTCCGCATCGCGCGAAGGTGGTGCATCTTTCATGGTGATGACGTTCAGGGGGAAACGGTAGTCCAGATCCAGACGGGCCATTGTGGTGCCGGCGGGCAGGCGACTGTAAACCGTGAATTGGTCCAGAAGCGTCAGGCCGAGGTTTTCCTGGACCAGAGCGCATGCCGAGTTCATCAGGCGACAGCGGGCTCGGTACTCCGGCTTCAATCCGCGATTCTGAAACAATTCGTCAATCAGCTGTTGCTGAAAAGACAGGGGATCGTAGCCCACAAGCGGATGGGCGGCAATCTCCTCCAATGTGACCTCTCTACGGCCAGTCAATGGGTGGTTCTCTGACATGAGACACACCAAAGGAGCCTCGGCCAGCCTGCGGGTGCTCAATCGGGGATCGTCAATGTCATAGATCGTGAGCGCAAAGTCCAACTGCCGAAATTCCAGTTGCGGCAGGATCTCCTTGATATGCACAACAGCCAGTTCAAAGTGAAATCGAGGCACACGTCGCTGCATTTCTGCAAGTGATTTGGGGACCAGGCTGAGCCCGAGCCCGGGCGATGTGCCAAATCGCAATGACACATCTGTCCGCTCGCGTTGAGCGAGGCGAGCCTGAATTCTGCTGAGCCCCGAATGGACGGATTCCAGGTCTTCCATCAGGGCATTGGCCTCAGGCGTCGGAATGAAACCCTTTGACGTGCGTGAGAAAAGCGCAAAGCCGATATGGGTCTCGGTGTGGCGCAACATACGGCTGACCGCTGCAGCGGAGACGTTGAGAAGCTGTGCTGCCCCGGAAACGGAGCGCGCCAGAAGAACTGCACGGATCACTTCTACCTGTCGGATCGAAATCATGGCGTTTAACCAAACGTTAAGGAGGCGATAGCAGATGTTAATGGTCTTGCGTCCCGGGTTCAAATAAAAACGCGCTACTTGTGTCCAGGGGAGCGGGCGATGCCGGATTGCGGCGCACAGATCAGATCCACAGAAGCCATCGAAAAAGCCTATGACGTCATTGTCGTTGGCGGTGGAATGTCGGGCTGCGCAGCGGCGCTCTCTGCGGCGCGTGCCGGCGCCCGCGTCCTTTTGATCGAACAGAACGCCTTCCTGGGTGGCGCTGCCACCGCTGGTATGGTCGGCCAGTTCGTCGGTTGGCAAACCCGCTCGGGTCGCACGGTTGTTGAAGGCGTGGCAGCCGATATCGTGTCGCGTTTGCGCCAAGAGGGTGGTTGCAATGCGCTTGGCACATTCGTCATGTCTACCGGCCATGTGATGAACCGCATCGAGTACCATGCGGAGATCCTCAAGGTCGTCCTTGACCAGATGTTGCTCGAGGCTGGCGTCCATATCTTGTTCAAGTCCGTCACCATCGCAACCGAATTGGCTGATGAGCGTGTTACGGCGGTCAAGGTCTGGTGTGCAGGGACACAGTTGGACCTGCATGCAAATACATTTGTTGATGCGTCCGGCGATATGAACCTGATCACTTTGGCTGGCGGAACATTTCTTGCGCTCGAGCAAGGGCAGGCGTTGCAACCGGGCACCATGATGTTTGCCATGGCACCGGTCCGTTTTGATGCGCTGGAAAAAATCACGCGCGAGGTTCGCGACCGCATCGTTCGTCGGGGATTGGAAGAAGGCGTTCTGCCGCGGGCCGCATTGCACTATTCACGCGTTCCCGGTGGCGATGCAGCCTGGTTCAATATTTCGCGTGTGGTTGTTGATCCGGACGATCCTTTCTCCGTGAGTTCCGGCGAGATCGAAGGCAGACGTCAGGCTTTGGACATTTCGCGTTTTCTCACCGCGAATCTGCCCGGCTGTGAAGCAGCGCGCCTGTCGGCCTTTGCGCCGCAACTTGGCATTCGCGACACGCGCCGTGTGCGTGGTGACTATGTGATCACCCGCGAAGATATTACCAGTGGTGTTCGATTCGCCGATACGGTCGCGGCTGGTGCCTATCCGATTGATGTGCACAAGCCGAACGGGACCGACATCACATTCATCGAATTTGACGAGGATCACCACTATAACATCCCCTTTCGGGCGCTGATTCCCCATGGGTTGCGCAATGTGCTGACTGCTGGACGCGGTATTTCGGCGACGCATGAGGCCTTTGCTGCGCTCAGGGTCATGCCCACAGCGATGGCCATGGGGCAGGCAGCAGGGTTGGGCGCTGCCATGGCGGCAGAAGACAGACAGGGCGAAATCCGCCGTATCGATGTGACCAGTCTGCAATCGCGGTTGCTGGCCGCAAACGCCTATTTGGGATCCTGACATGGCTTTTGGCGCGCTGCTCATTTCCTTTGCATTCTTCATGGCGATTGGCACACCTGTTGCGCTGGCGATGGGATTTGCTTCGATCATCTATATTTTGCTCGGTGATGTATCGCCGGCAATTTTCATCTTCTCGATGGTTGAAAGCCTGGGGGGCGGAACACTTCTGGCAATTCCGTTTTTTGTCCTGGCGGGCGAGATCATGAATGTCGGCGGCATCACCATACGCATATTCCATTTTGCCTCTTTGCTTGTCGGTCATATCCGCGGTGGCATGGCGCATGTGAATATTCTATCCAGCCTGCTGTTTGCCGGAATTTCCGGTTCAGCTGTGGCCGATGCCGCAGGTTTGGGACGCATAGAGATCAAGGCGATGATCAATGCCGGTTATACACCGGCCTTCAGCGCTGCGGTGACGGCAGCTTCCAGCTGCATCGGGCCGATTATTCCGCCATCCATCCTGATGGTTCTTTACGGGTCAATGTCTGATGTATCGATCCCTGCGCTTTTCCTTGGTGGATTGATTCCCGGGCTCCTGCTGGGCCTGTTCATGATGATTTATGTCTATTTCGCAGCCAGGGGCGAGGGCGTCGAGCCGGCTCCTCGGGCCAAGCTACGCGAGATTGCGCGCAGCTTGCTCGTCAATGCGCCGCCGCTTGCAACGCCTTTCGTCATCATTGCGGGATTGGTTTTTGGTGTTGTGACCCCGACAGAAGCAGGCGTGATTGCGATTGCCTATGCCTGCATTGTCTCAGCGCTCTATGGTGATCTGACATGGTCGACTCTGGGATCCATGCTTGAAGAAGCCTTGATCACCACAACACAGATCATGTTCATTCTGGGCATGTCATCGCTGTTTGGCTGGCTCATCACCACCGAGCAACTGCCGCAGGCGATGGCCGCCTTCTTTGCTGAATCCGGCTATGGTCACATTGCGTTTCTTCTGGCCGTCAATGTGATCCTTTTGATCCTTGGCACATTCATGAGCCTGACATCGATCCTGGTTATTTTTACCCCCACTCTGGTGGGAATGGGCACATCGCTTGGTGTTGATCCCGTTCATCTGGGTGTCGTTGTCGTCTTGAACCTGACCGTCGGTCTGATCACCCCGCCACTTGGCTGGTGCCTCTATATCGTCACCGAGATTGCCGAGGTCCGCTTTATCGAGACCGCAAGAGCCATCCTGCCGTTTCTGATCCCAATTCTGGCCGTGTTGATGCTGATCACCTATGTGCCGCAACTTATTCTTTTTCCCGGCGAATATTTCTTGCAGGGACGATAGATGCAACTGAAAAACCAAAGCTTCAAAAGGGAGGTTACTATGAAAATGAAAACCAAACGCGTGACGATCACCGCAGCGGCGTTGCTGATGTCAATGACCGTCGCCCAGGCCGCCAGCTATCGTCTGGCATGTCCATCCGCCGAGACATCAACCACATGTCTTACAGCGACCTATTTCTCCGACAAGGTGCGCGAACTTTCCAAGGGTGATATCGATATTCAGGTGTTCCCCGCCGGACAGCTCGGCTCGGGCGCAAAAGCCATCCAGCAAATGCGCGCCGGCGTTCTGGATTTCGTCGTGGAATCAATGTCTAACTATGGCAACTTCGTCGATGATTTCAACGTTGTCTCGTGGGGTTTCACATTCCGCGACAATGCGCATTTCCAGACATTCCTGGCTTCTGATCTGCAAAAGGCGATGCAGGACGAACTCAATGAAACGTCCGGCGTAAAGATGCTTGCAGGCAATTGGAGCAAACTGCCGCGCATGGTGGTTTCGACCAAGCCGATCCACACACCGGAAGACCTTGCAGGGCTTAAATTTCGTGTTCCTGGCATTCCGTCATTTATCAAAACCTGGTCGACCCTTGGTGCGAACCCGACGCAAGTGCCATGGGGTGAGAGTTTCCAGGCGCTGAAAACCGGACTGACCGACGCAATGGAAACGCCCTATGATTCCATTTTGAGCCAAAAATTCCATCTGGCAGCCCCCTATGTTTCGCTGACCGAACATGTCTACGATTCCATTACAGTGTCGATGAATGGCGCGCGTTTTGCCAAATTGGATGCAGCGGACCAGGACCTTTTGCTGCAGGCTGCCGCAGACGCAGCAGACTATTCGGCCGAATTGGTAAGCGAAGTTGCCAAGACGGTTGCCAGCAAACTTGAAGCGGATGGTGCTACAATCCTCGACGTCGATCGCGCACCCTTTGCCGCGAAATTGAAGGCTGCAGCGCACGAGCAGGAAAATGAAGGTCTGTGGGGCGCTGGCCTCTACGACGGCATTCAGGCTCTGCAGTAGGTTTTCCCTCCGGAGAAGTAACACATGGACCGTTTTGACAATTGCCTCGCAGTGATCAGCAAATTCTACCTGCGCATTTCGCAACTGCTTTTGCTGTGCCTGGTGCTTGGAGTTCTGTCAGAGGTCATCATGCGCTACTTCTTCGGAAAGGGTGTTCTTGGTTCGTCCGAGTTGACACGGTTGACGATCACCTGGATCGTTTTCCTCATGTCTTTCGTACTTTTTCGCAAGCGCCGCCATATTGTGGTGACGGCGCTTGTGGACATCATGGCTCCGCCTTTGCAGCGCCTGTGTGAAAAAATCATCAACGTCTCAGTGATCATCCTGTCGATCTACGTATTGGTTCAAATCGGGAATGTCTGGGAATTTTTGGCATTGAAGACACCGGTTTTCCAGATCCCGGACACGCTCTTCAAGATTTCACCAGCCTTCTGCTTTGTTCCAATGTCCCTGCAAGCTATGCTCAACCTCTTCCTGCCAGAGCACAAGCCATCCCAACCTGTAAGCGCAGACGAAGGCTTTTGATGCTCAATTGGCAGACAAATACGATCGCTCTGCCCCTATGATAATCCGGTCTGGATAGGCCTGTTCATTTATCAGGCTGCCCACTTGCCACACAAAGCAGCAAAGCTTCTTCGTTGTGGGGCATGAGCGTCCAGCCAAGTCCCGCCCATCATCGACCAACAGATGTCCAGCCTGCACATCAGCGAAACCTATAATTGAGTCGCGTCGCCAGATTTCCGCCCAAAACGCCTGGAACTCTCGGAAATATGCTCCGTAGACCGGGCCATCCCGGTTTTTCAAAGTGAAAATTTTTACCCGTTTATCGGGAGTGCGCGCGCGGGGCGTATCGGCAAAATGCGAATGAAAACATTACATTTTGATGTAAAAGCGATAATTGCCGTTCAGCGCATCGATTTTTCAATCCGGAAAACCGGTAAAATTCATTTTGACAGATTCAGCAAATGTCGTCCTATTCTGGTCAGCGGTGAGGATGAATTCTGGCCTTTTCTGCTGCGTTTGAAGGACAGGTCCTTCGTAAACGCGAAGATTGCATTTCTTGCGGGGGTATCCAATGACGTTTCGCTGTTCCAATCTCTTAGTCCGTGCTTATTCCAATTTGCCCTCTCGGAGCAGCCTGCAGGCCGCGTATAACGGACATATTTTGACAGCCAATAAGGCAGGTCGGGTCCTTTGGGGGAGATCGGTCCGCAATCTGCGCGACCTGCATCGCCATCTGGCATCATCCAGCAGTTCAATCGTGCTTGATATGGCCTATATCCGCATCCTGCCGGGCGCGGCTGTCACCGCCGGTCTCTTGTCTATCGCTGCGCACGCCGATTCATCCGTCACGACAACACCTCCCAATCCAGCTGCTGGTTTGCTGACCTCGATTGATGCGATCGATGCTGCCGCAACGGTAAAAAAAGCCCAACTCTCGGACTTTTCGGCTGCGACTACCCTGGCCTATGTGAATTCCAACCCATTGCCTGACGCGCCGGCACCGACAATCGGCAGCCTGTTGAACGCCAGCATCGCCATCACCGAAACGGTCGACGGAATTCTTGTCACATCAGACGGCAATGGTGCGGCGGCGATTGGTCATCCATCCGGCAGCGCAGTACAGCTGAATGTGCGCAATGGCGGCTCGATCGTCACCAGCGGCAATCAAAATCCGGGTTTCCGTGTTGAAGGGTCCGGAAACGCGACAGAAATCAATCTTGATAGTGACGGCAGAATTTCGACGACGGGAACAGGATCTGCCGCGCTTCAACTTGGTGGTGGCCATCATGCTATTGGCTTCAGTGAAGCAGGCATTGATACCAGTGGCAATCAGTCCGCCGGGATCGATGTTGCACTTGGAGGGTCCGGCGCCTTTCTTCTGGAATCCAATGGGCGTCCCGCCGATCGCCCCGTCATCCAAACCATTGGCAATTACGCGCCCGGTGTGAATATTCTGGATTCGGGCAATTCCACATTTGCCTTTGATATCAATGACGCGCCGGATGTTGCCAACGAGCCCGGGTTCCAGACTCAGGGCGATTTCTCACCGCTGTTCAATGTGCTGGGCGGCGGCCAGTCGAGCCTTTCCTTTTCGACCACCAATTCCAGTTTTGCCACTTTGGGCAATTGGTCGACCGGCATGAATTTCTGTTTTGCGGAAAGTTCGGACATGCTGGTCCTGCTGGAAAGCCTGTCGGCTATGACAACGGGTGACAATGCGCCCGTTCTGGCAACGCGAATTGGCTCGGGGAGCATCAATAACCTCGCCGGCATCGATGTTGCCTTGACGACGAATGGTGATGGTTCGTCCGCCGTTCACCAGCGCATGTATGGCGAGAACTATGCGCATAGCGTTTTTCTGGCAGAAAGTTCCGTGGTCACAACCGGCTCTGATGCGCCCGGTCTCTTTTTCGATAGCAGCATCGGCAGCGCTGACGCAGCAAACCGCACTGTTACACTTCTCAATTCGACCATCACGACCGGCGGCGACCGCAGTTCCGGATTGCTTGTGGACGGATTGGGAGAAGGTTCAGCGATGGAGACCACACTGACCGGTATCGAAATCTCCACGGTCGGAGACGATTCAAGAGGGCTATTAGAGGGATCTCTTGGCGCAAGTTCGGCTTTCTCATCAACGATAGAGGATTCAACCCTATCAACCATGGGTGTGCGATCGACCGCCCTGGAATTGGGCGCGACAAATTTGGTCAGCAGTGTGCGGTCAGTTGAGATGAAAACTGTGAATCTGTCGACAGACGGTGACAATTCCGCTGCCGCGTTCCTCAGACTTTTTCCTGAAACGCCCTCCGGCACACCGACAGGCAGCACGACCGTATTGTCTTGGGATGACGTCACCCTGAATACGGAAGGCAACTCGTCGCCCGGGTTGCTGATTGGCGCAACCGACATTGCCACTGGCTATGGCGCCGGCGTAGACATCATGTCGATGGCGATGAGCGGTGACAATACAAATATCACGACATTAGGTGCCAACGCACCCGGTATGATCGTCCATGGTTTTGGCGATGACGTTACCAACAGCGATTTCACTCTGTCGCTGGAAAACCATACCATATCGACTGCCGGGACCTATGCTTTTGGCATGCAACTGAACATTTCGAGCGGCAGCGCAACCCAATTGACTTCCACAACGGTCTTGAACCAGATTGACATCGACACGCAGGGCGCATTGTCCTTCGGTCTGTCCGTTGGCAACGTCACCGGTTTTGTAGGAGACAGCAATACGGTCAGCGTTACGACATTCTTTGGCAATGTTGCGGTCGACACGCAGGGTGATTTTGCCATCGGTTTTCTGCTGGATCCTGTTGGAACAGACAATGTCAATTCCATCTTCACAACCACTGGCGATCATACGACAATCACCACCAGCGGCACGTTTGCACCAGGCCTCATTCTCGGCAACGGTCTCGGCCTTTCCGTCGAGGGCACCCGGACACCGCGGGTCTGCGATACACCGCCCAATTATTGTGATGACATCAACACCGCATTTGATGCAGCGGAGACAACAATCGGCGCTGGTCCACTCGTCTCTATCAGCAATCTCACGCTGTCCAACATCTCCGCCACCACATCGGGGATTTATTCCGATGCTCTGCAGATCAGTGCGCACACTGCGCTAACGATTTCCGACGCAATTCTGGGGACAGCTGCCCCGGATGGCGGGATATTCACCGGCAGCATCGACAACTTCGATGGGTTCATAGCGACCGGTGAGGGAAGCCGTGCCGTGCGCAATGAGGGCATCATTCACGGTGGCGCAGACGGCATCATATTGGCGCCTGGAATCGTTGGCAACTTCGCCAATGATGGCACCATCATGTCGAGCGGCGCGATCGCTCTGACCTATGGTTTGACCGACGATGTCTTTGAACTGGGACCCGAGGGCATTGTCATCGGTCGGGTCGAGGCAGGCCTGGGCACAGACACATTGGTGCTGGGTGGCGATATTCCCGTGCCTTTTGTGGGTGAGGAACCGGATCCCGACGAGGGCACCTTTGACCACACGTTGATTGGAACACAGTATATCGATTTCGAGCAAATCGTCCTGGACACCTATACACACTGGGAGCTGACCGGAGGCGACACTGCATCAGCCCTTCTGCCGGTCAGCGTTGAGCGGGGCGCACTGATCGTCAATTCAAACCTAACCGGCCTCCGTGTTACAACATCCGGCAATGGCGCGTTGAGCGGCAATGGTTCTGTCGGCACGCTGGAGAACAACGGCATTTTCACGCCTGGCGGTGATGGCGCCATCGGCACCTTTGGTATCGCCAGTGACATGACACTCGGCGCTTCCGGTGTCCTGGCCGTGGATGTTACCAGCACGGGCACCTCTGACGTCGTCAATGTCACGGGTGTGGCTAATCTTTCCGGGGCGCTGGTGGTCAATGGAATTGGCTATCCAGTTGGTTATCCAGGCTCTCAAAACTACACAATCATCAATGCGGACAGTGTGAGCGGCACATTTTCCAATATCTATGACAATTTGCCCGATGTGAATTTCCTGGCAACCTACAACGCGGCCAATGTGGTGATCGGTTATACCGGTGCCGGCAGCGCATCCGACAACAGCGCGCCGGACCGGCCGGACGATAACCCGCTGGCTGACCTGGAAACGGACCTGATAGCAGCCATTGAAGCAACCGATGGCGCGATTTCCATCGGCGAGGATGAAGATGGCGACACCGCATTGCTGTTGGAAACGGACTGGAACACGGCGCTTGCCTCCAATGCTCCGGATCTGCCTGACACCCACCAGGTGTTCCTGTCGCCGGATGCCGTCTCCGACAAATCGATCTATCCCAATACGCTGCAGGCAGCAGGCCATGCCGCGCGCCTGTTTGCCGATACCGTGCAGCGTCGAGCCATGCTGGGCGCCCTGCCTGATTCGTCCGACACCTCGGCGAGCGCAGAACATGCCTATGGCACGTCCGGCAATGCCAGCGCCACACAACGATTTTCGGGCTGGGGCAGCCTGCTTGGATCCAGCACCAATGTTGATGCCGGTGCCGCCGTCAGCGGATATGAATCCGATACCGGCGGCTTTGCTCTTGGAGGCGATGCCGCGTTCGAGGCAGGAAACGACAGCCTGATGCGCTTGGGTCTCGCATTCGGCAACACCCAGTCCAATGTCAGCGGCGGTCTTTCCTCTGCGGATATCGGTATCTGGCATATCGGTGCCTATGGCACATTTGAGAAGGGTCCGCTGATTGCCTCGGCTGCGCTCACCTACGGCTTTGGCGAACACGATATTTCCCGGGTCATTCCCATCACCGGTTCGCCCTCGGCTCTGGCGCAGGGGGATACGGATGGAAACACCTTTGCCGTCTCACTGGCTGCGTCCTATGACATCGCAGATACCATCGGTCTGTCTCAGGAGAACAATCTCCGCCTGGCGCCGATCGTCCGTTTTGATCATGTGAATGCGCACCTGGGCGGCTATACAGAAACCGGTGCCGGTATATTGAACCAGAGCGTCTCGGCTTCCGACTGGAGCCGCAGCTGGGCTGGTGTCGGTATTCAGGTGTCAGCCGCCTATGAGATGCAGTCGGGCATGGTGATCAAACCCGCCCTGGAGATCCGCTACGACTATGCCTTCGGTGACGAAAACGCCCTGGTCAACTCCGCCATCGCCGGCATCAGCAGTGGGAATTTCACCACCTTTGGTGCAGGCGAAGCAAGAAGCAGCGTGTCGCTGGGCGCCGGCATGGCCGTGGACTTCAATCAGAACGTCTCCGCACATGTTCAATACAACGGATCCTATTCCAGCAGCACGGACACCCATCAGGCCAGCGCCGGTCTCACCTTCAGATTCTGATGGGGGATTGCTGGTGCGTTCCCCATGAAACCTAACCTGTCGATTGCTCGCAAAAGCGCAGGCAATTGCTGAACGGGTCGGTGACATTCATCACCAGCCCCCAGGGTCGCTCTTCTACGGCTGGTTTCATATAGGTGTAGTGCCTGTCCAGCAGTTCCTGTTGAAAGGCGCGTATGTTGTGCATTGTGATGAAGGCGGCTGATCCAGGGCTGGCGTCGCCATAGTGCTCGCTCAAATGCAGAATCATTCCGGCGCGTGAGACCTGCGCATAGAGCGGGGCATCCTCTTCGAAGCGATGTTCCCAGTCAACCGCGAAGCCCAGGAAGTCGATATAGAACTCCATCGCCTTCTGCTCATCGAAAATGCGGAATATCGGCACCGTCCGATCAAATTGGATGTCTGACATCTGTTTGGCATCGTGTTGAGAGCGCATAGGCATCAATCCCTTCATTCCTTGCGAAAAACTCCTGCCCGAATATGTTCAAATCCACCTTTCATCACAAGGTAAATGCCAAGTGGTGATTCAATTTTTTAACGGAACTCAGTAAACGATTGAAACCATGAGTGATATCTGAATTTCACCTCGGATCAGATACGCGCATGGCACCGGTCAAGCCGCAAGGTCATTTCAAGTTGTCATCACCCCATCATGCGCCCATGTAGATCGAACATGATCCAGATGCTGCCGCCGACCATGATGAAAATCAGGATGCTGGCCAAGGCAAGTGCCGCAGGATTTTAAGCAATGTTGCTGGGGAATAGAGGAAGGGCCCGAAATAGCCTCTCGCACGGAAATCTCGGATGCCTTTGCGCTTTGAAACAAAAAATGCCCCGAATCGCGACTGCGACCGGGGCAAGTTGAGGGATACTCTCCCATAGGGAGTCCTTTTGAAACGCAGCCGAATTGATCAACCGTCAGACTGGTTTCATATCTTCAAAAATGGTTCAGTCTGCGGCTTTGGCAGTCTTGAGCCGCGCAAACAGGTCGTGATTCTGGCAGAAATCAGGGGCACTTTGCGCCACCGGCTGCAATTCCAGCCACGAGGCACATTGCTCTGCCTTTGTGCAACTGAGGCATCTGTCTGCAGCTCTTTTGCGCACGCCGCCAGCACCGGGCAGGGCGGCCAATTGTTCACCGGCACCCAATGTCTCCGTCATTTTCTCGAACAGTTCCGCATGGCGCGCGATGCGGGAATAGAATGGCGGAAATGTCATGGTGCCCTCCGAAAGATGTCTTCTTCTGGAGGGATGCTAGGGTGGATGCGAAGCCAGCGACTTGATCCATGTCAAGCTTTTCACGCAATTTACAGGGGGTGCTCATGGCGCTTGCGGCGGTAATCATAGTGTTTGCATAACAGAAAGGCTTGAACCTGACGGGCCATTCCTTTAACTCGTAACTGACCTGCTGTCGCAAGACATTTCCCGACAATTCAAGTGGCAAGTTTAACCGATATGACCCTTATTGATACACGCACGCCAGATCCCAAAAAACTGATCCCGGGAGCAACCGGGGACTGGGAAGTCATCATTGGCCTCGAGGTACATGCACAGGTCACCTCGAATTCGAAATTGTTCTCGGGCGCCTCCACCACCTTCGGCAATGCGCCCAATGACAATGTGTCGCTGGTTGATGCTGCCATGCCCGGCATGCTGCCGGTCATCAATGAGGAATGTGTACGACAGGCTGTGCGCACGGGCCTTGGCCTGAAAGCCCAGATTCACAACCGGTCGATCTTTGATCGCAAGAATTACTTCTATCCCGATCTGCCCCAGGGCTACCAGATTTCCCAGTTCAAGGATCCGATTGTCGGTGAGGGAAAAATCATCATTTCCGTCGGTCCTGACAACAAGGGGCAATTTGACGATGTCGAGATCGGTATCGAGCGCTTGCATCTGGAGCAGGATGCCGGCAAGTCGATGCACGATCAGCACCCGTCGATGAGTTATGTCGATCTCAACCGTTCCGGCGTGGCCCTGATGGAAATCGTCTCCAAGCCTGATATGCGTTCGTCCGATGAAGCCAAGGCCTATGTTACCAAGCTGCGGACCATCCTGCGCTATCTGGGAACCTGCGATGGCAATATGGACGAAGGGTCGATGCGCGCCGATGTGAATGTTTCGATTCGCCGTGTCGGAGAGGATTTCGGCACCCGCTGCGAAATCAAGAACGTCAACTCGATCCGCTTTGTCGGACAGTCCATCGAATCCGAAGCCCGTCGCCAGATTGCCATTCTGGAAGATGGTGGTTCGATCGATCAGGAAACCCGTCTGTTTGATCCGGTAAAGGGTGAAACCCGGTCCATGCGATCCAAGGAAGATGCGCATGATTATCGCTATTTCCCTGATCCTGATCTTTTGCCGCTGGTTTTTGATGATGCCTTTGTCGCTGAACTGGCGTCCGGATTACCCGAACTGCCGGATGACAAGAAAGCCCGGCTGATGACCGAAATGGGTCTGTCGGTCTATGACGCCTCCATTCTGGTGTCTGAAAAAGCCATTGCCGACTATTTCGAAAAGGTGGCAGGCGGTCGCGACGGCAAAACCGTAGCGAACTGGGTCATCAACGATCTTCTTGGCGCTTTGAACAAGGATGGCAAGGGAATTGAAGAAACACCGGTATCACCGGAGCAATTGGGCGCCATCGTTGATCTGATCAAGGAAGGCACCATATCGGGCAAGATTGCCAAGGACCTTTTCGAAATCGTCTGGACCGAAGGCGGAGACCCGAAAAAACTGGTCGAGGAGCGTGGCATGAAACAGGTTACCGACACCGGTGCCATTGAAGCCGCTGTCGATGCCGTGATTGCCGCCAATGCCGACAAGGTTGAGCAGGTCCGGTTGAAACCCTCAATGGTTGGCTGGTTTGTCGGTCAGGTGATGAAAGCGACGCAGGGAAAAGCCAATCCCCAGGCCGTCAATGCGATCATCAAGGAAAAGCTGGGTATCGAGTAGCAGGAGCGCACTATGTGGATACGCACAGCCAGCGAACGGGATCTGCAGGAAATCCGCGCGCTCCTGGTCAATGCATGGCATGACACCTACGATTCCATCTACGGCGCCGACAAGGTCAGCGAAATCAATGAGGATTGGCATTCGCTGAATGCCTTGAAACCGAAGCTGACGCAGCCCGACAGCGAATTCATACTGGCTGATGCCGGTGAGGGTATCAGTGGCATGGCTTTCGCATCGACCCGGGATGGCAAGGTCGTTGACCTTCATCAATTGTATGTGCTGCCGCAGTCACAGGGACAGGGTGTCGGTACCCTGTTGCTGGATGAAATCGAAAGCTGTTTCGCAGAGGCCAAAAGCATCCGGCTCGAGGTTGAAGAAACCAACGCCAAGGCTCTGGCATTCTATGAAAAGGCCGGATTTCACGAAGTGGGACGCACAGACAATTGTGGCGTTGCCGGTTCCGGTCTCCCGGCACTTGTTCTGGAAAAAAACATTCCTTGAACCCGGAACTTTATTGTTGTGCCTTTGAATTGGCATATTCGCATTGGCAACTGGCAAGTCAGTCTGGACAACGCCGTCCCGGCACTGCATAAGGCGATAAGCATCGTCATGCTTAAGGTCGCAAGAGGTATTCATGAAGAATTTCCTGATCCAGTTATTCACCTGGTGGAACGGAGCTACACCTGGGACACGGTTTCACACCTGGCGCAAGGGCACCAGAGTGGGAACAGACGAGACCGGCAATGTCTATTATCAGGGTGGTCAGGACAGCGAAGGGCGTACCCGTCGCTGGGTCATCTATAATGGTCTGGCCGAAGCATCAGCCATTCCTCCCGGCTGGCACGGCTGGATGCACCATAGAACGGATGTGTCGCCTGCCGATGAAGCCTATGAACCGCGCGAGTGGGAAAAGGCACATCTGGCCAATATGACAGGCACGGCTGCTGCCTACCGGCCGAAGGGCTCCATACTCACCGAGTCTGAAAGACCACGGGTAACAGGTGACTATGATGCCTGGACACCGGGTGCCTGATTGTCCCGTACAACCAGGATATGTGATGTGATCAAGAATATTCTCAAATTTGCTGCCGCCGGTCGGCTGTCTGCCATTGTGCTTTGCATCCTGTGCGGCGCAGCGACGGCTCAGGACGCGGTGGAAAAACTGGATCTGCAGCCTGCAGAGGAGTCACGCAGGTCGAACCCGGTCGCGGTTTTTTCCGGTATCGACAAGATTACCGGCCGTATCATTACCTTTGACGTCTATATTGACGAGACCGTGCAATTTGGTGCGCTGCAGGTTACGCCGCGCGTTTGTTATAATCGCAATGAAACCGAAGCGCCCAAAACGACGACATTTGTTGAAGTTGACGAGATAACGCTGGATCGCAAAATTCGCCGCATCTTTACCGGTTGGATGTTTGCGGATTCACCGGGACTCAATGCCGTCGACCACGCGGTCTATGACGTATGGCTGAAAGAATGCCGCTCGGATTCGTCGGTACCGGCACCAGCGGAACAATAGAGCATGTCTGGCTTTCAATCGCCGGAACGGCAGGGTCAAAAAGACCTTGTCGGGCTCTCTATAAAATCCGCATCAACGCCCATGGCTTTGTCCAGCAGGCCTTCATAGGTTTCCTTTGAAACGTCGATGGTCCCGAAGCGTTTCAGGTGTTCGGTGGTGAATTGCGTGTCGAGCAGCACAAAGCCGCGTTCACGCAAACGCTTGACCAGGGCCACCAGACAGACCTTGGAAGCATCCGGCTCACGCGAGAACATGCTTTCTCCAAAGAATGCACCCTTGAGCGTCACACCGTAGAGGCCGCCGACCAGGTGCTCGTCCCGCCAGGCCTCGACACTGTGCGCATGGCCGATCTCATGCAATTGTCCGTATAGCTCGCGTATGGTTCTGTTGATCCAGGTCTTGGTCCTGCCGGGCGCCGGTTCGGCGCAGCCATCCACGACGGCGTTGAATGCCGTATCGATCCGTATGTCAAAGCGGTTCTGACGACAGACCTTGGCAAGGCTTTTGGGAATGTGAAATGCGTCCAGTGGCAGGATGCCACGATGTTCCGGTTCTACCCAGAATATTTCCGGATCATCGGCCGAATCGGCCATCGGAAAAAGGCCGCAGCTATAGGCCCTCAAAAGCAACTGTGGAGTGATTTCCATCCGGTCATCACTCTGGTGCATGCCTGTTCTCCGCAGTTGCAACAGCCCTTGAAACATTCAGGCTGTCGCCGATTGAACAAAATGACGCCCTGAAACCTGCAGTCTCGCACGCCTTCAGGGCAGTCAGATGCTATTTTTTCGCCAGATATTTTTCAAGCCAGTGAATGTCGTAGTCACCATTGGCAATATCCTGATTGTCGAGCAGGTCGATGAACAGCGGAATCGTCGTATCAATGCCATCGATGACAAATTCATCCAAAGCCCTGCGCAGGCGCATCATGCATTCAACGCGTGTTCTGCCATGAACAATCAGCTTGCCGATGAGACTGTCATAATAGGGCGGAATGGAATAGCCCTGATACACCCCGGAATCGACACGCACACCAAGACCGCCGGGCGGATGGTAGTGGGTAATCAGCCCTGGAGACGGTGTGAATGTACGGGCATTTTCGGCATTGATCCGACATTCGATGGCGTGCCCGCTGAAGCGCACCTCATCCTGGGTCATTGAAAGCCCGCCGCCTGATGCAATGCGGATCTGTTCATTCACCAGATCGATGCCCGTTATGGCCTCGGTCACCGGATGTTCGACCTGCAGTCTGGTGTTCATTTCGATGAAATAGAATTCGCCGTTTTCATAGAGGAATTCAACGGTACCGGCGCCCCGATACTTTAGTTTTTTCATCGCATTGGCGCAGACCATGCCGATATCTTCGCGCTGCTGGTCGTTCAATGCCGGGGAATTTGCTTCTTCCCAGACCTTCTGGTGGCGCCGCTGCAGGGAACAGTCGCGTTCCCCAAGATGCACGGCATTGCCTTCACCATCGCCCATGACCTGAATTTCTATGTGGCGCGGCTTGCTGAGGTATTTTTCGATATAGACCGCAGCATTGCCAAATGCCGAACCCGCCTCTGTGCGGGCCGTGGCAAGCGCAACGGAAAGCTCGGACTCATTATTGGCGACCTTCATGCCGCGGCCACCGCCACCGGCTGTTGCCTTGATGATAACCGGATATCCGATCTCGCCGGCGACACGCGCCGCCTCGCGATCATCGGATACTTCACCGGGTGATCCCGGCACCACAGGAATGCCCAGTTCCAGCGCCGTCTTCTTGGCGGTGATCTTGTCGCCCATGATCTGGATATGTTCGGCTGTCGGTCCGATGAATGTTATGGCGTGGGCTTCCAGAATCTCGGCAAATTTGGCGTTTTCAGACAGAAATCCATATCCGGGATGGACGGCATCAGCACCTGTAATTTCGCAGGCTGCAACGATCTGATGAATGTTGAGATAGCTGTCGCGCGAGGGTGGCGGCCCAATGCACACGCTTTCATCGGCAAGGCGCACATGCATGGCATCCGCATCAGCAGTCGAATGGACAGCCACAGTGCTGATGCCCAGCTCCTTGCAGGCACGCAGCACGCGCAGCGCGATTTCACCGCGATTGGCTATAAGTATCTTTGACAGCATGAATTGGCCTATTCAATAATGAGAAGCGGTTCACCGAATTCGACCGGTTGAGAATCGGTGACGAGAATGGCCGTGACCTTGCCAGCGCGTGGCGCAGGTATCTGGTTCATTGTCTTCATCGCCTCGATGATCAATACGGCCTGTCCCTCATCGACCATCTGGCCAATCTCGACAAAAGCATTGGATTCAGGTGACGGTGAAAGATAGGCGGTACCCACCATGGGGGAGGTAACCGCATTTTTCATGTTCATACCTGAATCGGCAGGTACTTCTGCTGATGCCGATCCAACCGTGACCGCAGGGGCGGCTGGTGCCGGGGCCTGTGGATAGGCTTGCATGGGATATGCAACAGGTGACCCGCCGCGTGAAACGCGAATACGCAGATCATCCTGCTCGATTTCGATCTCGGTGAGATCTGTTTCATTCAGGATATTGGCGAGGTCGCGCACCAGATCTTGATCGATACCGGTTTTTCTTGTTGCCATCGAGATGGGTCCTTTACGAACGTGTTCTTAATTGTCACAGATGTCGAATAATGCACGCAGCGCAAGCTGATAGCTGTTTGCTCCAAAACCACATATCACGCCGGCAGCAACCGGTGCCACCATTGATACATGTCTGAATGCTTCACGTGCATGAATGTTTGAAAGATGCAGTTCAACCACCGGGACTCCAATTGCCCTTATGGCGTCCTGTAAAGCGATGGACGTATGGCCATAGGCACCCGGATTGAGCGCAATGCCGACAGCCGCGTCCCCGGCCTCATGAAGCCAGTCGACCAGAACGCCTTCATGGTTTGTTTGACGGAAATCCACTTCATAGCCGTGCGTTTCTGCCAGCGTTCGGCAATCGGCCTCAATATCCTTCAAAGTCTTGCCGCCATAGATGCCCGGCTCTCTTTTACCGAGGGCATTCAGGTTGGGTCCATTCAGAATGAACACTTTTGGCGCCATGGTTTGTTACCCGATGAATTGAAGTGACAGACATATAGACGGCATCGTTGGCAAGGAAAAGCCCCAGCTGTTGCTCCAGGGCATTAAAACACAGGAAGATTAAGGAACCGCTGGTACGTGAAAATGTCGATTGGCATTGCCAATTCTTCGGGAACCCCCCCGAAGAATCATGATTTCAGCCAGCAGCTGTTCCTGCGTAAACACACCCGTCAGCAAGTTGCGCTTTGGCATTCGCGCATATTGGCGATCTTGCCGGCCAGGGTTAACGTCCCGACAGCACCGAAAACCGCTTCTTCGCCAACGACGTAGGATGGTGTTCCGGAAATGCCGAGACCATCAGCCAACTGATAGGTTTCCCGAAAACTGTTGTTGACGATGTCATCGTTCATGGCCGTCCGCAATGCCGCTTCGTCAACGCCAAGCTTCAATGCAAGCTTGATGGCGCTGGCCTCCGTTGCACGGCCTCGTCCGCCCAGCAGTTCCAGGTGGAACTCCTCGTATTTCTCGGGAGCCAGATTGGAAAAGGCTGTGCTGACACGATGGGCAGCGATGGAATCCTCGCCAAGAATGGGGAATTCCTTCAACACGAAACGAACATTGGGATCACTGGCGATGATCTCTTCCATGTCCTTCATGGCGCGTTTGCAATAGCCGCAATTGTAATCGAAGAATTCGACAATCGTCACATCGCCCTGCGGATTGCCAAGAACAATATTGTGTGGCGATTCAAAGATCTTCTCGCGCGCATCAACGATCACCTGTTTGGCCTGAGTGCGCTGCACCAATTCCTGTTTGGCTTCATAGGCTTGCTGGGCTTCCAGCAGTATCTCGGGGTTGGCGATAAGATATTCCCGGATGAATTGGCCGAACTCCTCTTTTTGTGCATCGTCCAGTGCAAAGGCAGGCACGGGTGCCACCAGCAGCAGCAGGGCTGTGCATAGTCCGCCAAAATATCTGCGTGTCATTCGGGTCATATTATCCTCATTCAGTCCGGCCATTGGGCACTGCTTCATTTGTTGCGATATTGAATAATGTCATTGGCGCGTTGCCAACTGGGTGTACCTTTTTGCAGTTTTTGTTGGGCACGCACGGCAAAATTCTTCGCCAGGGCGAGATTTCCGCCTCGAAAATTGGCCTCAGCCTCAGTCAGTTCGGCATTGGCGATGTCGCCTGTCTGCGCATAGGCACGCGACAGGTAGGAATAGGCATTGAAATTGTTTGGATCCGTTGAGATCGCTGCCCGCAATTCCTGAATTGCATTCTTCATTACGGAACTCTTGCCGGTCGAAAGATAGGCAAAGCCCAGCCGGCCCCGTATCACCCCTGATTTGTATTTGTCGAGCTGGACAGCTCTTGAGAAAGCTGACGCAGCCTTGTCTGGTTGCCGTGCAGCAAGATACATTTCTCCCTTCATTTCATAAAGATAGGGATTGCTCTTGTCCTGTGCAATCAGCTTGTTGATTTCCGAAAGCGCTTTACGTGTATCGCCGCGCAGGAAAGTGGCGATTGCCAGACCATAGCGTTCACCGGCGCTGCCACGAGAATCCTGGAAGGCTCTGCTGACGGCTGCCGCACCGCCGGCATAGGCGGCTATCTTGCCCCGCGCCATATCATGGCGGTTTTGCAGCGATTTGGAATCTGTCTTGTTGTAAAATTTGCTCTTTTTGGCCAATTCTTCCATCAGGGAAATACGATCCTGGGGCAGGGGATGGCTGATTTCATAGGGGTTGCTGCGCACACCTGCCAGCACACGTTCCTGGGAAAACCGCTGAAATGTTGTCAGCATGCCTTTGGCGGACTGTCCTGTCGCCTGAAGATATTTGATGGCCGCACGGTCGGCCGTGATTTCCTCTGAACGGCGATAACTCAGCAGCGCGCGCTGTGCGACACTTGGAGCAGCAGAAGCCAGGCCGCCACCGGCTGCTGACGCGCCGGATATGCCTGTGGCGCCACCCGCAGCCGCGGCGCCAATGCCGACAAGCGATCCGACAACGGCCAAAGTCCGCGCTCTGGCGATCTGCTCGCGCAATCTTTGCTGGTGTCCGCCGGCCAGATGTCCCGACTCATGGGCAAGAACACCAATGATTTCATTGGGTGACCGCGCCGTCAGGATGGCACCGGTATTGATGAATATGCGTCGGCCATCAACAAAGGCATTGAAAGATGGACTGTTCACCAGAACAATCTCGATCCCCTTGCGATGGAGGCCTGCGGTTTTCAGGATGGGCCGAGAATAATCCAGCAAAAGCCCTTCAAGCTCCGCATCGCGCACGACGGGGACACTGCCCTGTGCCCAAGGTGATGCTGTCTGTGCCACAGACACAAGGCATGTTAACAGAACCATAGACAGGCTCTTTAGCGTTTTCGAAACAAGCGACACCTATATGCTCTCCTTGAAATCTAGGCCTGACATGTGGTTTCTCCCGCAAACAATAGCAGCCATTGAGTCACGATGAACAGGGCATGATCCGCACTTCGCGTCATTGTGATTGCTTTACAATGGTTGTGATCTCCATGCCAATCGGGCATTTGTATGACACAGCGTCCTTAGGGACCATATCACGCAGGCCATACCATAAGGCCATACCTTAAGGACTGAACAGTGACACGGATTTCCAGACGCAGTGCCGTCGAACCTTTTCACGCCATGGATGTGCTGGGCCAGGCGATCAAAAGAAAAGATCAGGGCCATCCGGTCATTTCCATGGCGGTTGGTCAACCCTGCCATGCTGCTCCGGCATCTGTCATCGCAGCGGCCGGCGAAGCCTTGCTGTCCGAAAAAATCGGCTATACGGATGCCCTCGGTCTGCATGCCTTGCGCAACAGAATTTCGCAGCACTATTCCAGCCGTTACGGGGTTTCTGTGGACCCGGGCCGAATTGCCGTGACCACCGGTTCTTCGGCGGGTTTCAATCTGGCGTTTCTATCGCTGTTTGATGTCGGCGATCGCGTTGCCATAACGCGGCCCGGCTATCCCGCCTATCGCAATATTCTTGCGGCGCTCGGGCTGCAGGCTGTCGAGATTGAAGTCAATGCCGACACCGGCTTCACGCTCAGTCCGCAAGCCCTCGAGGATGCTGCGAAAACCCATGGCAATATTGCCGGTGTATTGCTGGCAAGTCCTGCCAATCCAACCGGAACCGTGACCGGCAGAACGGCGCTGAAAGCGCTTGTCGATTACTGTGACGCGCGCGAGATCGCCTTTTTGTCCGACGAGATTTATCACGGATTGAACTATACGGGTGATGATACCACGGCCCTGTCACTGAGCGACAATGCTGTCATCATCAATTCCTTTTCCAAATATTATTGCATGACCGGCTGGAGAATTGGCTGGATGGTGCTGCCGGAAAGCATGATTCGGCCCGTCGAGCGGCTGGCGCAAAGTCTCTATATAAGTCCGCCGGAGCTTTCCCAGTTTGCCGCCTGTGCGGCGTTTTCGGCCAGCGCCGAACTGGAGGCCATCAAGCAGGGCTACCGTTTGAACCGCGAACTGCTGATGCAAAGACTGCCGCAAATAGGCTTTGACATAGCCTCGCCCATGGATGGCGCATTCTATGCCTATGTCGATGCAAGCCGGCACACCAATGATACCATGCAATTTTCAAAGACCATGCTCAACGAGATCAATGTCGCGGCAACGCCGGGCAGGGACTTTGATCCCATCGAAGGACACCGCATGATGCGTTTTTCCTACGCCGGTTCCATGGACGAGATGGTCGAGGCTTTGGACAGAATGGAAAAATGGCTCGTTGGCGGCAATTGAAGTTTCAAAACACCCCTTCTGAATGGGCAACCAGATGTCCATTTTCCAGTTCGTCGAAAACCTGTCCAACTGGCTCGAAACCGACCGGATTCATGGGGCTTTTTCTGTCCCTGACTTTGATCGTGCGTACACGTCCCTTTTGCAGCGGATCGGCAATCGGCACAGCGGCCAGCAGTTCTTTGGTGTATGCGTGCTGCGGGTTGGAAAGGATAGCGTCCGTGGGACCAGTCTCCACAATCTGGCCGCGATCAAGAACCGCAACACGATGGCTGACTTTCTCAACCACAGCCAGATCGTGGGAAACGAACAGATAGGCTATCCCGAATTCTTCCTGCAATTCCTGCATCAGGTCCAGGACCTGTGCCTGTACGGAGACGTCCAAAGCCGAAACCGCTTCATCGGCAACGATGATCTTCGGCTTTGAAGACAGGGCGCGCGCAATGCACAGGCGTTGACGTTGCCCGCCGGAGAATTGGTGCGGATAGCGATCAAGACTATCGACAGGCAATTGCACCCGGCGCAGCAGTTCAGCTGCCAGTTCGCGCCGCTGCGAACCGGAAAGCCTTGTGTGAATGACCAGGGGTTCGGTGACGAGTTCAGCCACTGACAGGCGCGGGTTGAGGCTTGCATAGGGGTCCTGGAAAATCATCTGGACATGTTTTCGCAAGGGACGCATCAGGCCGGGAGACAAATGCGACACGTCGTGACCATCAATCACGATCCGCCCGCTGGTGATCGGAATGAGCTTGAGAATTGATCGTCCGATGGTCGACTTTCCAGACCCGGATTCGCCCACAAGTCCGAGTGTTTCGCCGCGTCGCAGGAGCAGGGAAACGCCATCCACGGCATGGATATTGGCCACATGCCGTTTGAACGCGCCCTTGCGAACAGCAAAACGTGTGACCAGCCTGTCAACCGTCAGAACCGGTTCGTTGCCGGGCGCTCTTTGCGGATGCTGCGGATCGGAAGTTTGCAATCCGGGTGCAGCGTAAACGGGCGCGCCGGATCCTATCCGCGGAACAGATTCCAGCAATGCGCGCGTATAGGCGGCCTTTGGGGCGTTGAAAACCGATCTCGTTTCACCTGCTTCCATACGCTCGCCGTCGCGCATGACCACGATATGGTCGGCAATTTCTGCGACCACACCCATGTCATGCGTTATGAAGATGACGGCCGTGCCGGTCTCTTTCTGCAGGTCTCGAATGAGGTCCAGAATACCAGCTTGAATTGTGACATCCAGCGCCGTTGTCGGCTCGTCCGCAATGAGCAATTTGGGAGAACAGGCCAATGCCATGGCGATCATCACCCTTTGCCGCATACCACCGGATAGTTCATGGGGATATTGCCGGAAACGGTTCGCCGGGTCGGTGAGTTGCACCCTGTCCAGCAAATGGATTGATTTTTCCTTTGCCTCCGCCAGCCGCACTTTGCCATGAACCAACAGGACTTCGGAGACCTGATCACCGATGGTCAGGACGGGATTCAGCGATGTCATCGGCTCCTGGAAGATCATTGACATCTCATTGCCGCGCAGAGCGCGCATTTCGCTTTCGTCGATGGCCAACAGATCAACGGGCGCCCGTCCGGTGGGTCTGAACATTGCTTGTCCGCCTGCGACAGTTCCGCCCTCGCGCTCGATCAGTCGCATCAAAGCCAGCGCCGTGACAGATTTACCCGAACCGGACTCGCCAACCAACGCCAGCGTTTCTCCGGCGGAAATGGAAAAACTGAGGTCCTTTACCGCTCTTGTTATGGAGCGCCGCGAACGGAACTCCACACCCAATCGGCGGACATCGAGAAGAGGCAAGACTGTCGGCATTTTTCTACTCTGCGGCCTGGGTTGCAAGACGATGGCGGATTTCGGGATGCTCATGGAATGGCGGGAGCGGAGTAATCCAGCGACGGGCCGTTTCTTCTGCGCCCAATCGCACGGCCATCGTGTCCTTGCCGAAGACCTGCCAATGGATCTGGTCCGACAGTTCCAGCATCGCATAACTTCCAGCCGGCTCCGGGCTGGTCGTGAAGCTCTCTGTCAGCGACTGCAGGGTAAAATGGGGCTGCCCATTCACCATGGTCAGCGTGTTCCAGTGCACATGACCGGCAAAACAAGCCACAGGGACACGAGCGCTGGCGAGAATTGCCCGGGCGCGATCCGCCCCGCCGGGATAGGTGGCGGAATCCGGATTGCGTTCAAAATAGTAGTTGCCGTCCTGCGAATGCCCGGAAATGGGGACATGGCTGAACAGTGCAATGGGCTTCGTAGCCGTTCGCACGACTCCGGCCAGCCAGAGCAAATCGGATTCCGGCAGGACAAATCCGCCCGGTCGGTGGATCTTGCTGTCAGCGCGCCAGATGACCAGCATCCAGTCACCCAGATCAATGGTCTGGTTGCTCAGGCTTTGCCCAAGGATGGTTTCATTCTCTGCAACACTCAGGTGATCGCGATCATGATTGCCACAAATGTGAAAGACCGGCGCGTCCAAGGCCTTGAAGCCGTCAAGAACGTCGCGCTCCAACTGCATGTCCCGATCATGGTCGACATCGGAAATGCGATCGCCAAGGTCGATGATGGCGGCCGGAGCACAATCATTTGCAAAACGCGCAAATTCGGCAAGCAAGGGCAAGGCGGCGCTGCCTTTTTTGGTGAAACTGTCCTCACCATGGTGAATATCGGCAACAAGGCAAAGTCTGAGAGTGTTCATGGTGGTGCTCATGGAAAGGGTTTGGGGGTGCGGACGGAGATCTCTCCCCGTCCGCCTGGTGTCATTGCTTATTGCGTGAGGGAGATTGAGCCCGCACGAAAATCAAGCACGTAGGGAATGTGCCCGGGGAAGGGTGCCCAATTGACGTTCTTGTTCATGCCCCAGCTCTCATAGGGTTGATAGAGTGGCAGAAGCGGAGGATCCTGTTTGATGCGCTCCATCAGTTCAGCATAGGCCTGGCGCCTGTCTGCGATTGCCGGAGAGAAACGGAAACGCTCCCATTTTTCGGCATAGTCTGCATCCGGCTTGAATCGGCCTTCACCCTCGGATGGGCCGCCTGGAGCCCACATCACGCCGAACGATCCAAAGGGATCGGCGAAATACATGGGGTTCGACCAGTTGCGCACATTCATGGTCGGATCGTTGCCGGTCCACTTGTTGTCGACATTGAGTTCGGTCTTGATCCCCAACTCGGCCCACATTTCCTGAATGGCCTGCATGGCGAGCAACCCGTTGGTGTAATAGACTGGGTCCGTGTCCATGCGGATCGTCTCGCCCTCGTATCCACTTTCAGCAAGCAGAGCCTTTGCTTTTTTCATGTCGTATTCAAATGTCTTGAGTTCCGGCATGTAGAGTTCGCCGAATTCAGGCATGGTGTGGCTCGATGGTACGACGGACTTGCCCAGCCAAAGTGCTTCGTTCAGGACATCGCGGTTGACCGACAGGCTCAGAGCCTGGCGCAGTTTCGGGTTTGCCATCAAGGGGTTCTGCGTATTGAAAATCAGAACATGAAAGAGTGGCGTGACCATGCCTTCGGTTTTGAGATTGGAATCCGCATTGACGGTTGCCAACTGATCCGGTGGCAGGTTGGTGGCGATATCAATTTCGCCGTTCTTCAGGGCGGTGATGCGTGTGGCCATCTCAGGGATGGCGCGCACAGTCACTTTTTCAAAGGGTGCAGGGTCTCCCCAGAAAGCGTCATGGCGTTCCCAGACAACCCGTTCGCCGGGGATGAATTCAGCAACCTTGTAAGGGCCGGTACCAACCGGTGCCAGTGAAAAGGCTTCATAATCATCGTCTTCGGCAACCATCGGATCGCCCGTCAGGCCCTTGGTATATTCCTCAGGCAGCACCATGAGCTGCTGCATGTTGATCAGCGTTTCCCAAAGCGGTTCAGGTCTTTTCGAATGGACCCGCACGGTGTAATCGTCGACTTTTTCGGCGCCGCTGAAATTGCCGAGACGGTCCTTTGCACGCACCTGGTAGGGGATGAATGTCGCCTGCATCATGCGATTGAAGGAAAATACGATATCATCCGCCGTCAGCGCTTCACCATTGTGAAAGGTGACGCCTTCGCGAATTTTGAATTCCATCGTGTTGTCATCGATCATGTGCCATTCGGTCGCCAAACCGGGCACAAAAGCGGCTTTGGTTGTCGTGTGGTCCTTGTCGATCAAAGTATCGAACACGTTGTAGTAGAACTGCGAACCGACATTTGAGTGGTCCCTGCCGGGATCCAGATAGGTCGACAGGTTTGAAGCGCCGATGTTAAGTTCGGCCGCGGGCGCGAGCGTGGCAAATGATGTTGCCGCGAGTGCAAGTATGATAGCCCTGTGTAGCATTTGGATTGCTCTCCGTGTTTGGAATGTGAGACGCCGGAATAAGCGCCTTGTTGCGTCGTAGAGTGGGGCAATTGACCTGCCTCTTGTGTATTGGGTGCACCGGTCATCGTTCTTTCAACCGGACATCGGTGCTGTCTCTCAGCCAGTCGCCCATCATCTGGACAACAAAGGTGATCAGCAGAATGAGCAGCGCGGGAACGACAACAATCCAGGGAGCGGATGGCATGTAATCGCGGCCCATTCCCACCATTGAGCCCAAAGTCGCAGTCGGCGGCCGCAATCCCAGCCCAAGGAAGGACAATGTCGATTCAAGCAGGATGATATTGGAGATGTTAACGGTGAAGATGACCACCAGCGGCGAAACCAGGTTTGGCAATATATGCTTGAAGGCGATGCGGAACCCTGATGCACCGGAGGCCCTTGCTGCTTCGATGAAAGGCATTTCCCGCAAGTGCAGCACTTCACCTCGGGTAATGCGTGCATATTGTTCCCAATAGGCAACCCCCAGAACCGCGATCAGCACGGGCAGATCACCGCCCAGCAGAGCAATCGTCAAAAGCGCGATCAGCGTGAATGGCACTGCGATCTGTATGTCGACCAGGCCCATGATGAAGTCGTCGGGCAATCCACCTGCAATACCCGCCGCCAGGCCAAGTGAGCCGCCCACAAGCAATCCGATGATTGCGCCCAGCAGTGCGACCCCAACGGTCAGCCGAAGCCCATAGAGAGATCGTGACAGGATATCGCGTCCCAACTCGTCGGTGCCGAGCAGGTAACCGGCTTTGGCGCCTTCAAATCCGACAGGCGGTTTGAGGCGGGACAGAAGGCTCTGCGCATTCGGATCGAAGGGCGCAATAAACGGGGCCAGCAGTGCCAGGATGAGAATCACCAGGCCCATCAGTGCCGTCAGGCGGACAATCCAGTTGGTATCGCGCCAGAAATTCTGAACGCCTGAAAAGATGCGGCGCACCATACGTTCTGGCATTGTCGGTGCAGCGGGGCCGGAGGCAATGTCGGTCATGATGATGTCCCTCAACTCTTTGCCAGCCGCACACGCGGATCGGCCATGCCGTATGTGATATCCACGAGGGTGTTGATAAGAATGACTGCCACGGCCACGGCAAGGACGCCAAATTGAAGCACCGGGTAGTCACGTCGGATGGCCGCTGTCACCAGCATTTCTCCAATGCCTCGCCATGTAAAAATGGTCTCGACCACCACGCTACCGGCCGCAGCCAGACCGGCAATTTGCAGACCAAGAACAGACAGGATCGTGATCAGTGCATTGCGCAGCGCATGTTTGAAGATGACCTTTTCTTCCCCAAGCCCTTTGGCTCGGGCGGTGCGAAGATAGTCCTGGCTGAGAACATCCAGCATGGCATTACGTGTAAATCGCGTCAGACCCGCAATATAAAAGGCCGAAAGCGTCACAACCGGCATGATGAAATGAGCCGGTGATCCAATTCCTGAACTTGGAAGCCAGCCCAGCCAGAAGGAGAATGTCAGGATGAGCAGAATTGCCAGAACGAAATTGGGAATGGCATAACCCAGGAAGGCAAAACTCATGATGGTGCTGCCCAGCCAGGACTTTCGATATAGCGCTGCCAGGACGCCCGCCGGCACCGATATCAGGAGCGTCATCGTGATGGCGCTGATCAGCAATTGCAGTGACGGGCCGATACGCTCCATGACGATGGTCGAAACCGGGCGCCTCTCGATGAGTGAAATGCCGAAATTTCCATCGGCCAGAGAGCGCAAATAGCGCCAGTATTGTTCCCAGATGGACGCGTCGAGACCGTAATAGGTGATCATTTTTGCGCGATCTTCGGCGCCCAGGCCATCCCCGGCGATGAAATCGACGGCATTGCCCGACAGCCGTGTTGCAAAAAACACGCCGGTCACGATAACCATGATGGTGATGGTCATCCGCACTATTTTGTTGATTGCATATTCAAACATTGAATGGCCCATGTCGATTTCATCTTGTCTAGGTGATCTAGACAAGTAGAATGACGGCAATGTTTCGGAGATGTGAATTTTATATGAACGATTCTCCTATCGGAGCCATTCAAGCCACACAGGAACATTCGCCTTGTCCGAGCCGATCCAGACTCCCGATCTGATGCTGCAGCGCAAAGCGGCTGTCGCGGTGTGGCGGCAGATCGAAACCGATATTGCGGTTGATATCGAGATGGGGGCCCTTGGTCCGGGGGATCGCCTGCCGACCGAGCAGGAACTGGTCACCCGCTACAATGTCAATCGCCACACCATTCGCATGGCCCTGTCCAAACTCTCGGAACGGGGTCTGCTGGTGACCCAACAGGGTCGGGGCGTATTTGTCGCCGAGGAATCGGTGGAATATCTGCTCAATCGCAATGCCAAATGGAGTGAGATCGAAAAGCGCTTTGAGGCGGAGCCTGATGGCAAACTTATCGATCACTACACACGCCCGGCAACACCGCGGCTTGCACGAATTCTCAAGATTGATGAGGGGGAGCAACTCTGTGTCACCGAGAGCATCCGGCGGGCGTCTCGTGGTATCAGCACCTATGGCTATCATACATTTGCGGACAAACGGTTTCACGGTATCGAAGCTGAATTCCGCCGGTCGGGCAGTTTTACCAAGGCACTGGCGCGCTATGGCGTCCCGCAATTCTTCCGGGTTTCAACCTGGATTGATTGCAGGATCCCGCGCCCGCGCGAAGCCAAATGGCTGTGTACTCCCATCGAGACCCCGGTTCTGATCATGACCTATGTTGATTGTGACGAGAATGGCGATCCCATATTGTTCGGCCATGCCGTCTTGCCGCAGGGTGCGATGCGCATCCGCATTGATAGCGCTTCTGAAATCTGACTTTCAAATGATTGTCTTGGGCTGAACTGCAGAGCAAATGTCCATGAAATCGTAGAATTAGGCAAAGCTGGATCCGGTGCTCTGACGGGGCAATGTGTCATTGACCCGTGAGATTGTGCTGAACCCGGAAAGACGCTTCGATGGCTCTTGATCAGACCGGCCAGATCGCCTGCAGTTTTTCCCCGGAAAGAATGCGATCACGCGCAGCCGCCTCATTGGCGCCAAGCGCATCTGCCGCATCGGCTACATCGCGTACCCGACCCTTGGGAATGGCGACGACACCGTCAATATCACCGAAAATGATATCGCCGGGTGCTACAGTCACCTGGCCGAGCGTTAGCGGCACCTGGCTTTCCCTGGGTTCCTTTTTGCCCGTCACACCGACGGGGCTTGCCGATGAGCCGAACAGGGGATAACCCAGTTGGCGCACCTGGGCGAGATCACGCACCGACCCCTGAACGATGGTCGCGGCGGCGCCGGCTGTCTTGGCGCCTGACGACATCAATTCGCCGGAGCAGCTTCCCGCTGCGCAAGAAGCATCGCACACGAGAACGCCGCCCTTCGGGCAATTGTCGATGGCGTTGTGATAAACGTCCTGCGGCTCGCCCTTGCGGTCCGAGGGTTTGAACAGAACAGTGACCGCCGGACCACAGACCACGGCACCAGGCTCCAGCGCACCCAGCAGCGAAATGCCCTCCAGGTGGCCCCATAGGCCCAGTGATTCCATACTGTCGTGAACGTCACCGGAATACCACTTTTTCAGTCGCTCAATGGCGTCCCAATCCGTGTCCGTATAGTCGAATTTTGAATTCATTTCAGTTTGTCCTGTTCTTTGGCCTTGGCAATGGCGAGACGAAGATACGATGTCGAATTGGCGATCTGTTCGCGCAGCAGCGCCTTGGCGCCGAATTCGTTGCGCTCGCGGATCATTGCGAAGATTTTTGCGTGTTCGTCGTAGGCCGCCTCAAGCGATTTGGACGGGACGCGGCTGGTGACCCGGATCAGCTCGGTGATCAGGCCAAACAGATTGTTGTAAAAAACCGTCAGAATTTCATTGCCGGCCGAGCGCACCAGCGCCAGATGGAAAGCGGCGTCCATTTCCGTGAAACCGGAAAAATCACCTTCGTCGCGCGCCACTTCCATGCCTTTCAGCGCCGCTTCGACTTCCGGGTCGATCGGGTTCTCCCTGGCCGTCAGGGTTCCCAGAACCTCGATCTCGATCATCCGGCGAACATCCATCAGTTGAACGAGATAATCGGGATCCGTGGAAAACCGTTGCCGGATATTCGTTGCAAGCGTGCCCAGAAATTCACCGACATCATCACGCACGACAATGGTGCGTTCGCCATGTTTGCGGCGCACCAGTCCCTTGGTTTCCAGAATCTGCAAGGCTTCGCGCACAGAGCGTGTGGAGACGCCGAAATCCCGCGCCATCTCACTTTCCGAAGGAAGGCGTTCACCGATCTCCAGTGTGCCCGCCAGGATCTTTTCCTCGAAAGCATCCGCAACGGAGGAATGCAGGCGGCTGCGCGCGCCCACCCTTTGATGTTGCTCGGCTACCACGCAGTGAAACCTCCGTCGACCACCACATTCGAACCGGTCATATAGGACGAAGCATCCGATGCCAGAAAACGAATGACGCCGTTGTATTCATTGATTTCGGCCTGTCGGCGCATCGGCACGCGTTCCAGGAAATTGTCAACGAATTCCTTGTCGAAACTCCCTGTTTTTACGCCGCCAAAGGAAATGAGATTTGTGCGCACTTTCTTCTCTGCCCAGTAGGTGGCCAGATAGCGCGTCAGGTTGATCAGACCGGATTTTGACGCAGCATAACTGACGGCCTTGATGAAGGGCACCCCGTCGCGCTCCTGGCGATAGGCATAGAGGGCCTGGTTGGGCGACACCATGCCGTAGATCGATCCGATATTGATAATCGAACCGCGACGCGCCTCGGCCATGGTAGAGCCGACAACCTGGCTTGTCAGCATCACGCCGGTCAGGTTGGTGTCGATGATGTCGTCCCAGTAGTGTTGCGGATAGTCTTCGAAGGGCGCGTTCTGCTCTGCCGTACCGTCGGGCTTGGAATCAATACCGGCATTGTTGACCAGAATATGCGGCGTGCCCCAGTCTTTCTTCAACTGCTCGGTTGCTGCCTGCAGTTCTTCCTTTTTTGTGACACTTGCCTCATAGACCCGGATACGATCGGTCAGACCGGGAAATTTTTCTGCCAGTTGGGCGTCGGTGAACGGACGCCGGCTGAAAATGGCGACATTGGCCCCAGCCTGCGCCAATGAGGACGAAAACTGTGTGCCAAGTTGCCCAAGGCCCCCGGTAACCACCGCGACACGATCTTTGACGCTGAACATTTCATCCATTTTATTTCTCACTTCTTGTAGATATTGGGGAGTTGGCGGATCACGCGGCTGAGCAGTGGTGCAAGCGCCACGGTGCAGACCACGATTCCCAGACCGGCGGCGATGGGGCGTTCAAAAAATCCCAGCAAATTGCCATCGGCGATCTGCATGGACATGATAAAGTTCCGTTCCAGTATAGGGCCCAGTACAAGCCCCAGAATGACCGGTGCGATCGGGAACCCGTTGCTTTCAAGTATATAACCGACGATTCCGGCGATCAACATGATGCCAACACCAAACATCGTGTTGTTGATGGCAAAGGAACCCAGAATACAACAGATGAGAATGACAGGAACAATCAGGTTGCGCGGGACGGCCAGAATGTGCCGCGATCCCTTGATGGCAAGCCAGCCCAGGGGAAACAGCAACAGATTGGCGACGAAGAATGTCATGATGATCGCCATGGGCATGGTCGGATTTTCCAGAAACAGGCGAGGGCCGGGGTTCAGGCCCTTCATGAAGAGAACGCCCACGGCAATGGCAGTCACCGCATCGCCGGGGATGCCGAAAACCAGGGCTGGTATCCAGGCGGCAGACAGGCCTGCATTGTTTGATGATGTTGCTTCAATCAGCCCCTCTTCATGGCCGGTCCCGAATTTCTCCGGTGTACGGGAAAAGCGGCGGCTGACCCCATAGGCGATCCAGGCAGAGACATCGCCGCCAACGCCCGGCAGCGCCCCAATCGCCGTGCCAAGCGAAGCGCCGCGCAGAAGACTCAAAGGGTAGCGCATGAGCAATTTGCCCATGCCGCGAAACGGACGGATGCGTGCCGTGTTGAAAGCAGGTGGAAAGCTGGCGGAGGATGAAAATCCGCGCAACACCTCTGCCAGTGCGAACATGCCGATCATGGTGGGGATGAAGCTGATGCCGCCCATCAATTCAATAGAGCCGAAGGTAAAACGCGGTTGGCCGGAGGTCACATCCAGCCCGACGGTCGAGATCAGAATGCCAAGCAGCAGAGAAATGAAGCCACGCGCCGGATCTTTTGCGCTGACGAGGGCAGACGTCATCAGGCCCAGCAAAGCCAGCCAGAAGAACTCGAAACTGGAGAATTTCAAGGCAATGCGTGCCAAAATCGGACCGCTGATCATCAGCACCAATGCGCCCACCAGACCGCCGATGGCGGAGAAGAAAATACCGATGGACAGAGCTGTTTCAGCCCGCCCTTTCAACGTCATGGAATAGCTTTCCTCGACATAGGCGGCAGAGGCCGGAGTGCCCGGAATACGCATCAGCGCACCGGGGATATCGCCGGCCGTAATCGCCATGGCCGTGGTCGAAACAATAATCGCGATGGCGGGAATCGGGTCCATGTAAAAGGTCAATGGCACCAGCAATGCGGTTGCCATGGTCGCCGTCAATCCCGGAATGGCGCCGATGAACAGTCCATACAGGGCGCCGCCAAGGATCGCTATGAGGACAGCGGGCTGGAATACGATGCCCAAAGCACCGATAAACGCATCAATTGTCATCGCATCACCAGGGCATGGGCAGCGGCCCTGCGGGCAGCGGCACAAAAAGCAGGCGGGCAAAAACGAACTGGGCAACAAGCACCAGGCCCACACTGGTCAGGACAGCGTGGATTGGCCGCGCGCCCATCAGCAACATCAACGGCAATGCAAAAGCAAGGCCGTACAGGGGAAAGCCGATGACCGGCAGCAACACGATGCCGAGCGCGATGCCGGCAAGTGTCCAGACTGCGCAAAAAACCGGGCGGCTGGCGCCCTTCCATTCGCTGAGATCGAACCAGCCGGCGCTACTTTTTTGCAAAAGGCCGGTGATAAAGATGCGGATCGACAACACCCCCATGGCGATGCCAATCAATGTCGGCATCAACGCGGGCCCAAAGGTCGTTCCCGGCACGGAGGGAAGTCCCCGCGCGCCGAGAATGATGGCCAGTGAGAGCAGCGCCAATGCGCCGCCGATGATGCGATCATCGATCCGCATGGTCGATTACTTCGCCAGTCCGAGGACCTTCATGGATTCGACCAGGCCAGTGCGGCTGTCCGAAACGGTCTTGGTGAAGTCTGCAGAATTCTGATAGGCGACGGAGAAGCCGCGACCATCCATGAATTTGTTGAATTCCGGATCTTCAGTAATCTCCTTGAGTTGCGCTGCCAGGGTCGCCGTGGTTTCCGCAGGAAGATCGGCAGGGCCGGCCAGGCCACGGAAAGGCAGAGGTGACCACTTGATCGAGAATATTTCATCCGTGGTCGGAAGGTCGGGATAAACCGGGCTGCGTTCGCCGGAAAGAAGCGCAAGTGTCTTGGCCTCTCCGGCTTCCACCAGAGCGCGGGCCTCGGCAGGCGATGTGGCCACAACCTGAATGGCATCGGCTGCAAGCTGCTGCATGGCAGGGGCCGATCCGGCAGAGGCAACCCAGGGGCTGGCAGACGGGTCGACATCCAACTGGTTCAGCAAACCGGCCCAGGCAAGATGGGACAGGCCGCCTGTATTGGCGCCTGAAGCCTTGATGGCGCCGGGATTGGCCTTAACGGCATCAATCAGCTCGGCGACAGTCGAATAGGGCGCATCGGCACGCACATTGACTGCGATCGGGTCAGCGTTGAAGCGGCCGATCAGGGTGAAATTTTCAGGTTCTGCGCCGGGAATTCCCTGCGCTGCATACATCGTGGTCTCGATGGTGATGACACCCAAAGTGTAACCGTCATTCGGGGCATTCGCGATTGTGATATGGCCGACAAGTCCACCGCCACCGGTTCTGTTGACGACGTTGAAGGGCTGACCGAGCCGTTTCTGCAGTTCGGCTGCGACCGCACGGGCGGTTGCATCGGTGCCACCGCCGGCAGACCACGGCACGATGATGGTGACGGCCCGTTCCGGCCATTCTGCATGGGCTGCTCCGGCAAATCCCATCCAGGCGAAAGCTGCCGCGGCTGCGGCGATAGTCAAACGTTTCATGATAATCCTCCCTGGCCGGTGACAAAGAGCATCCCGGCGACAGAAAGGTACACATGACATAAGTCATATGTCAAGTGTTCGAATTGGTCTATTGTGCGTTACGCACAGCTTCGGGAATTCAGCATCTTTCAAAGGGGCTGAATTATTGTTGATGGATTTAAAGTCGTAAATTCAGTTATTTACGCTCAGCAACTGAATCATCTTCTCAAGTGAAGCCATGGCCCCGACGCCATCTGAGATGGTTGGTGCTGCCGTTGTTTCACCGGCAAGTCCCTTGGCCACGTCTACCATCAAGGCTGCGTAACCCTTGTGATCTTCATTGGCAGCGGCGGTAAAATTCGGTGTCCAGGTCAGCGTATCCGAAGCAGGGCTCAGCGTGGCTTCGGCATCATCCGCCTTGAAGGGCGGGTCACGATACCAGGCCACATTGATGATATTGGATATCTCGATGCGGTTGTGGTCACCCATCACGGTGATCTGCTCCATCGGTGTGCCGCGCGACTGAACAGTGCCCATGACAAGATTGCCGATCACGCCATTGTTGCAGCTGAACCCCATATGAAACAGTAGCCGGCCGGGCGCATTCTCGATACGGCGCACCGTCATTTCCTCGAAAGCACCACCTGCCAGCCAAGGCAGCAGATCCATGTAATGAACGCAATGGTGCAGGTAGAAGCCGCTGTAATCCGGCTCCCCCTGAAAATAGGTCGGAGCCGTCATGTAACTGCCGGTCATGCCCAGAACCGGCCCGAAATTTTCACCGCGCAGAATGTTCCGGGCGATGCGGTTGCCGGTTGAATAGCGCTTCATGAAACCAACATGGACGGAAACCCCGGCCATGCGCGCCGCTGCCTCGATTTCCAATGCGCCCCTGTGGCTGGCGGAGGGTGGTTTTTCCATAAAGACGGGCAGCCCGCGTTTTATCGCGGCAAGACTGGCTTTGTGATGAACATCCGGGCCAACCGCCATGCAAATGGCATCAAGCCCCTGCATGTCAACCAAGCTGCGCCAGTCGGTTGCGGTCCGTGTTACGCCGTATTGATCGGCGGCGTTGCGCAATGCCGTTTCATCGATGTCACACAGTGCGGCCAATCTCAAGCCGGATCGTCCCAGTTGTGGCAGCAGCATTTGTGTGGCGTGCCGCCCACAGCCGATCCATCCCACATTCACCGTCATTGTCCATACTCCGCAAGGGCCAGGGTCGAGCGGATCAATGCCAACCCGGATTTGAGTTTTTCTGTTTCATCCTCTGCCGGTTCACGCCAATGGGCGATGGGCAGCGCCAGGCGCTGGTCGTCCCGCCTGAACGGCTCCAGCGAAACAGGACCGAAATAATTGATCTGCGAGAGCGCGCGCATGATTGCCGGCCAGTCCATATTGCCGGTGCCGGGAAACCCACGATGGTTCTCATTGGCCTGAAAATGCACCAGCCTCTTGCCTGCCGCCCGGATGGAATCGGCAATCGAGCGGTCTTCCATGTTCATGTGAAAAGTGTCGAGCAACAGCCCGAGCCCACCATCATTGACCAGATCAACAACTTCGATGCCCTGCTGGGTCGTGTTGAGCATGTCCGTCTCAAAGCGGTTGAGGGGTTCGAGCGCAAAGGCGGCTCCGGCGGCACGGGCGTCAGGCGCGACAGACGCCAGACCTTCGATCATATGCTCTGCGCGCGTGCGCATGCTCTTGTCGGAACGCGGCAAGGGTGGACGACCGGCAAAGACCATAGGCTCACCATAAAGCGGACCACCGATTATGCGTGCGCCAATGGTGTTGGCGGCTTCGACGCATTGTCGCAGATAATCCAGTCCGCCCTGCCGCGCGGCGGCGTCATCCGATGCAATGGACCGGGCCAGATTGACCCGCGCTGCCAAAACGACCCCGAGACCGGCTTCCTGCAATGCCGAACGCGCCTCGGCAAGGTCCAGATGGTCTTCGGGTTCGGGTACCAGCAATTCGATAAAATCAAATCCGATCGACTTGATCTTGTGAAAGAGGTTCAGATGGGCACCCGTGAACGGGCGCACAAATTGCATGGATATAATTCCGACCGGGTTCAACATGATAATCCCTATCCCTTTACCGCGCCTTGGGTCATCCCGGCGATCAGGCGTTTTTGAACAAACAGAAACATCACAGTGGCCGGCATGGCGCCGATGATCCCGCCAGCGGTGAGCAGGCCCCATTCAACTTCGTATTCGCCGATCAGCGTTTGAATGGCGACCGTAATTGTCTTGACGTTGCGCCCGCCAAGCGTCAGCGCATAGAGATATTCATTCCATGCGGTGATGAAGATATAGACCGCGGTCGCAATGATCCCCGGCATGCACAAGGGCAGGATCACGCGCCACAGAGCTCCCAGCCGCGTACAGCCGTCCGTCATGGCCGCTTCATCGAGAGACCGCGGAATGGCATCGATGTAGCTGGTCATCATCCAGACGGAAAAGGGAATGGCGACCGTGGAATTGGCAATGATCAAGGCCAGATAGGTATCGACCAGGCCCAGCGTTTTCATCAGGATGAACAGCGGCAGAATGAGCAGCACCAGCGGGAACATGTTGACCAACAGAAATTGCAGCATCATCAGCCGCCGTCCCCTGAAACGAAAACGCGAAAATGCATAGGCGGCCGTGACGGACAGCCACAACCCGACAATCACCGTGCCACCGGCAACAATGAAACTGTCAATCAGGTTGGTGCCAAAGCCGACCGTATTGAATAGACGGGTGTAATTGGCCAGCGTGGCGCCCGCCAGCGAGGGCCCTTCAGTAAACAGCCGCGATTTTTCGGTGATCGATGTAAGCGCCATCCAAAGATAGGGAGCAAGCGTAAAGGCCAATACCGCCAGCATGGGCAGATCAACGGTGAGAAGACGCCTGATGAGGGATCTGTTCCTGACCATCATCCGATATTCTTTCCTGCACGGCGCAAATAGAGGATGACAAAACCCAGAAGTAGAATGGTGAAGCACACGGCCAGTGCCGAGCCGTAGCCATAATCGAGACCGGTGCGTGCCTTGATGAAGGCGTAGAGAGGCAATGTATAGGTGGTATAGCCCGGGCCGCCGCCGGTCATGACGAAGATCACATCTATGGAATTGGCAACCCAGATTACCCGCAAAAGAGTGGCTGTCAGCAATACACCGGAAATGCCGGGCAGGGTGATGTGCCAGAATTGCCGCATGCTCGAAGCACCATCAATTGCAGCAGCCTCATAGTAGCTGCTGGGGATCGCCTGCATACCGGCAAGGATCATGACAGCGAAGAAGGGAAAACCCTGCCACGTCAGCGTCAACACAATTGCGTAGAGCGCCGTGTCCGGGTCGGCAAGCCACGGGATCGAATGCGAAATCAGATTCAGTCGCAACAAAAAATCATTGAGAACGCCAAAGTTGGAATCGTAGATCCACACCCACATCAAGGCAATGACCACGGATGGCAACGCCCAGGGGATGATCACCAGAGCCCGGGCAAGGCCGCGCCAGGGAAATTGTTGGTTGAGCAACAGGGCTGTGATCAGCCCCAGCAGCATTTGTGCCGGTACGGTCAGGGCGATCCAAAGCACCGTATGGCGCAGGGAAATCCAGAAGACAGGATCGGCCAATGCCTTGGTGAAATTGTCCAGCCCGACAAAGTCGAAGGATTTTGGCCGGAACAGGACATAATCATGCAGGCTCATCCACATCGCCTGCAGCATGGGCAGAAACACAATGACCAAAGTCACGATGACGGCCGGCGAGAGCATCGCATAGGGAAGAATACGGCGCCCTATGGGAGTCGTCAGGGCTCTTGTCTGGGTCATGGGATGGCCTCGATGGACGGGCAGGGCGGCAAGCGAGGATCCCGCCTGCCGCCCCTGTGCTTACTTGTTGTAGAGCGTGTCGATTTCGGCATTCATCTGGCTTGCAGTGATTTCTCCGATCAAGGCTCGCTGCATGTTGACCGGCCAGACCATATTGGTGAAATCAGCGGTCTCACTGACATTTGGCAGCAATTGCGCAAAAGGCAGAGATGCAACTGTTGCATCCACGAAACGAGCCTCGTGATTCTTCCAGTTCTTTGAGTCTGTCAGGGTTACCGGCAACTGGCCGGTGGCCAGATTGAACTCGGTATTGTTGCCTGCGGATGAAAGGAAACTGATCCACTTCCATGCAGCATCCTTGTCTTTGGCTGAAGAAAAGACCGCAGAGCTTTCATCCCCGAAAGAGGTCCAATGCCCGCCGCCACATCCCGGCACTGGCACGGCTGAAACCTTGTCACCCAGAGCTTCAACCATGCCCTTCGAAGAGCCGATGTGGTGAATTGTCATGGCCGTGGTCCCGGCCTTGAAGCCGCCGATGATTTCCTTGAAACCATCATTGGGAGCGGAAGGCGGAAAGGCGTGGTCTTTCTGGAAAAGGTCGAGCACATATTGTGTGCCTGCGATTGCTGCGTCAGAGGTCATTTCGCCAGGACCAAAGCCTACGCCATCGCGCGACAGGGTAAAAGTGGCCCAATGATCATGGCCGCCCTTGCCACCGCGAAACCCGAAGCCGTAAACGTCCGGTTGGCCATCACCGTCGGTGTCCTTGGTCAACGCCTTGGCCGCAGTTTGGAATTCCTCGCAGGTGGTCGGCGGTGTCAGTCCGGCCTGCTCGAACATGTCGGTTCTGTAATAAAGATAGAGCACCACATATTGCACCGGCAACAGATAGTGGGTGCCGTCCGCAGCGGCGGTCAGATCGAACAGATTGGGCAGGATGTCGTCCTTGCCATCCCAGGCATCAAGCCGCGCGTCAATCGGCTCCAAAGCTTCCATTTCGATGAGGCGGGGAAGGGCATTCAGCTTGACCAGAGCTGCATCGGGTCCATTGCCTGCTACGATGGACGTATAGAGCTGGTCATAATAACTGTTCCACGGAACATTCTCTGCATTGATGGTAATGCCCGGATTGGCGCTTTCGAACTTCGCCACCAGGTCGGACATGGGGTTGTCAGGATTGTCGAAATGGTACCAGAAATCCACCGTCTCGGCATTGGCTGCCCCGCCCGTCAAAGCCGTACTGATCATCAGTGCGGCTGCAAAAGCGGCGCTTTTGAGCTTCATTTTCATTTTGTTTCCTCCATTGTTTCAGTCTTTTTCGCTGCCTGGGCGACGAAAGAGCGAAATGCAGCTCCGGCATCGCTCAAAGCCTGGCGGGCCTCCTCCAGTTCAAGGCTCATTTGCATGAAGCCGTGAACCACTCCGCTGTGAATGCGGAACCTGTCAGCCCGTCCCAATGAGGACAGGCGGGCATATAGCTGTTCGCTATCGGAGCGCAACGGGTCAATTTCCGCGGCGTTCAGATAGAGTGGTGGCAGGGCCCTGAGCATGGCGTCGCTGGCGCGCAGCGGTGCAACCAGCGGATCTTGCCGCGATGCTTGCGGGCTGTACCAATCAAAATAGCGCATCATCTTGCCGCGCGTCAGGCCAGGGCCATCGGCGCACTCCACATAGGAGGGCGTGCTGAAATCAGCGCCATAGACGCCATAAAACAGCAGCCCGAGGTCGGGTAATGTTCCGTCGTCTCTTTCTGCTTTTTGTTCTGCAATCATCAGCGCAAGAGCGAGATTGGCGCCGGCGCTGTCACCGGAAATGGCCAGCGGCCCTGTCAGGCCGGCGAAGGGGCCATGCCTGCCTGCCATGGCGCGCCAAACATGGATGCAATCGTCAAGGCCTGCGGGAAAGGGATGTTCAGGAGCAAGCCGGTAATCGCACAGGACAACTGGCACGCCGGCTTCCTGCGCCAGAAGGCGCGCTGCCCGGTCGTGGGTTTCCATATCGCAATAGGCCCATCCGCCACCATGCAGATACAAGATGGCGCCGGAGGCAGGGTTTTCGGGAAAAAGAATGCGGCAGGCAATGGGATGGCTGGTGCCCTCTGTCAGTAGAAAGTCGCGAATTTGCGCCATGGGTGGCGTAGCGTCATTCCAGCGTTGGTTGCTGCGCGACGCCTGCGCGCGCCCTTCTGACGGCGGCATCATTGTCGGATCTGCAAGGCCGCCGTCTTCTTGCGCCAGCCGCTCAAGGATCGTTCGCATCTCAGGGGAGGGAACCGCCGCTCTCATGCTGTCTCGTCCCTATTGTCGCCCAGAATATTGGGGCCGAAATCAACAATGGTGGTGATATGGAGGGACAATGCCGCGACAGTGCGCTCGATATCACCAGCCTCCACGGCGTCGACGATGACCTGATGGCGATTGGCCGTTTCAACCAGGTTTCGATTCTGGTCAGGGTGCATGATTTTGTAGCGATGGGCATGAACCAGGCAGCGGGCCAGCACAGGCCGCACCGGTGGCAGATCGGCAAAATCGAACAATTGCGCGTGAAACGCACGGTCGTGGACCGACAACAAATATTCGTCGCCATCCGCAGCCGCCTTTTGCATGGCCCTGAGCTGGAGGCGAAGAGGGTCGGCCAGCTTCGATCCATGCAGCCTGATGGCGCGCCGTACGCCCCGGCATTCAATATCATGGCGCAGGCGGATCAATTCTTCTGCGTCTTCGGCCCGGCAATCGACCACATTTGTCCCCCTATGGGGCATGCGGTGCACCAATCCTTCTTCCTGCAATAAAAGCAGTGCTTCGCGGATCGTGCCCTGACTGGCCTCGAACCGATAGGCAAGCTCCAATTCCAGCATGGCCGAGCGCGGCGCCAGCATGCCAAGCACAATCTCGCGCTGCAACTGGGCATAGATCGTATGACAGCGGCGCGATGCACCCCTGCGGCTCTGGTTTGGGAAGTTTCGCGGCGGAAAAGTCTCGACGGCCATTGGCACTCGCTTGATTATCATTATCAATAACGATAATAAGCAAAGAAAATCGAGTCTGACAAGCCCTTCATCAGCGTATGCAGGTCGGCAAAAAATGGGGAAGGTCTATGGCCGCGATCACATTCAGCAATATCGCCAAGTCATATGGTTCGGTCAGGGTCATCCACGGGATTGATCTTCATATCAATGACGGCGAATTTGTTGCGCTGGTTGGCCCTTCGGGGTGTGGGAAGTCAACACTCTTGCGCATGGTCGCAGGACTGGAAGAAATCAGTAGCGGAGAGTTGAAAATCGGTGATCGCGTGGTCAATGCGGTTGAGCCCCGTGACCGTGATATTGCCATGGTCTTTCAGGATTATGCGCTCTATCCGCACATGACGGTCGCACAGAACATTGCTTTTGGTCTGCGGATGCGCAAGTCAGATGCGGCGGACATCGCGGCGCGGGTTGCCGAAGCGGCGAACATGCTGCAGATCGAGCCCCTCCTTTCGCGCCGTCCGTCTGAGTTATCCGGCGGACAACGCCAACGCGTCGCCATGGGTCGGGCGATCGTGCGTCGACCGAAGGCCTTTCTTTTTGATGAGCCGCTTTCCAATCTCGATGCAAAACTGCGTGTCGAGATGCGAACTGAAATCAAGCGTCTTCATGCCTTGCTGGGACGCACCACCCTTTATGTGACCCATGACCAGGTTGAGGCGCTGACCCTTGCCGATCGCGTTGTCATCCTCAAGGAAGGTCGTATCCTGCAGGAGGGGGCTCCGCTTGAGCTCTATGAGCATCCCGCAACACGCTTTGTTGCCGAGTTTATCGGGTCGCCGCAGATGAACATGTTTGCAGGCACTGTCCGGCATGGTGAAGGGGCAGCCGTCCATCTGAATGGACTTCAACTGTCCTTCGAAAGCATCGATGCAGAAGAGGGAACGCCGGTCAGTCTCGGCGTACGACCGGAAGGATTGTTGTTGTCCTCAGGCATCGCCGCAGACATGCATACACGCGTCGATGTATTTGAACCCATAGGCTCGGACACGATGGTTTCCTGCCCGATTGGTGGAACAATGGCCGTCGTTCGCCTCGCACCTGAAGTGCCGGTGGCACGGGGAATGGAGCTCAATCTGTCCTTTGACCGCAACAAACTGCACCTGTTTGATGCGCATACAGGGGATCGGATCAAAGCTCGGGCAAATACCAAAGATCGATGATTTCAACCCATCTGATGAGCCTGGCCTGCCCGTCGGACGGCGCTTGCCAGGGTAAAGCTGCGCTTCATGGCATCCGCGATACACTGATCTGCGTGCCTTGACCCGCAAACAAAAATGCCAACCGGATTTCCGGTTGGCAATTCTTGTGGACGACTTTAGGCGTTCTGATCAGATCAGAAGAAGCCTCTTTGCCACCAGCCGGCCTTTTTGGGCTTTTCTTCGGCCGGGGCTTTTTCATCAGTCTCGGTTTTTGTCGATGTCAGCTTCGGTCCCTCGGTAACCGCTTCGGCACTGCTGCGCCTTGAGCGTCTCGGTTTGGCCGCTGGTTTATCTGCAATCACGTCCGGTTCCGCAACGGCCTCGACCACAGGTGTGTCGCTTGTCGATTCGACATCTGCCGGTGTCTCTTCAGCGGCAACAGAACCTTCAGCCGCAACGGGCTCTTCAGCTGCAACAGGTTCCACCTTGCGACGCGGCGCGCGGCGACGCCTGGCCGGCTTGGCTTCTTCAGCTTCCGGCGCACGCACCTCGGGTGAAGCCTCCACTGCCGAAGGTTCACTCGCAGATGCTTCGACAGTTGCAGTTTCCGCTACAACAGATGCATCGGTCGCAACTGATCCACCGTCTGGATTTTCAGAAACCTCTGCATCATTGCCCTGTTGGTTTTGCGTTGCATCGGCGTCAGATGACTCTGCAGAAACCTCTGCGCCATCCACCTGATCCTGGTCACGGTTGCGTTTTCCGCCGCGCTTGCCTCTGCGACGGCGCTTCTTGCGGTTTTCGCCGTCATCATCAGACTGCCCATCGGTTTCGCCAGATGCTGCAACGGGGCTATCTTCGGTTTGGTCCGAATCGGCGCCATTTGACTGTGCTTCACCGTTTTCTTCATTGCCGCGTCCACCGCGCCGCCGTCTGCGACGCTTGCGTTTGCGGCCATTGCTTTCGTCTTCGTCACTTTCCGGTGCCGGCTCTTCTTCGAAAACAACGGGTTCATCGTCGATCTCTTCGAATTCCGTATCGACCTGAACCGCGTGCTCGATGACGACCGGTGTTTCGACAGGCGTTCCCTGATCAATGGACAGATGCTGCTGACCGATCGACGCGTCCGCTTCAACCGTAATGGAGACACCAAAGCGATGTTCATATTCGACGATCGTGTCGCGCTTCTGATTAAGCACGTACAGCGCAATAGCCGGTGTCGTTCTGATCGTGATGTTGTGTGTTGTATTCTTGAGAAGATGCTCTTCCGCAGTACGCAACACATACAATGCAACTGAAGACATCGAGCGAACGTAGCCCGTGCCACCGCAATGATCACAAACCTGCATCGTGCTTTCCAGAACACTTGCACGAATGCGCTGACGGGACATTTCCAGCAGACCGAAATGCGAAATGCGTCCAACCTGTATGCGGGCCCGGTCGCTCTTCAGGCAATCCTTGACCCGCTTTTCGACAGCCCGATTATTGCGCTTTTCCTCCATGTCGATGAAGTCGATCACAATCAGGCCTGCAAGGTCACGCAGGCGCAACTGGCGCGCGACCTCATCAGCAGCTTCGAGATTCGTTCTCACAGCTGTATCCTCGATGGAATGCTCCTTGGTCGAACGTCCGGAGTTCACATCGATAGCGACCAGCGCTTCGGTCTGGTTGATGATGATGTAGCCACCCGATTTCAACGTGACCTGCGGCTGCAGCATCTTGTCGAGCTGGGCCTCAATGCCTGACCGTGCAAATATCGGCTGCACTTCACGATAGGGCTGAACCACCTTGGCGTGGCTCGGCATCAACATTTTCATGAAGTCCTTGGCTTCGCGGTAACCTTCTTCCCCGGCCACAATGACTTCATTGATGTCCTTGTTGTAGAGGTCACGTATCGAGCGCTTGATCAGACTGCCCTCTTCATAGACCAGGCAGGGAGCCGATGACGTCAAGGTCAGGTTGCGGACATTTTCCCAAAGCCGCATCAGATATTCAAAGTCGCGTTTGACTTCTGTTTTCGTGCGGTTCGCACCGGCTGTGCGCAAAATGACGCCCATGCCCTGAGGCACTTCGAGGCCGCGTGCCACTTCCTTCAGCCGTTTGCGATCCTGTGCATTGGTGATCTTGCGGGATATGCCTCCGCCTCGCGCCGTGTTCGGCATAAGGACCGAATAGCGGCCTGCAAGCGAAAGGTAGGTTGTCAGGGCAGCGCCCTTGTTGCCGCGTTCTTCCTTGACCACCTGGACAAGCAATATCTGACGACGTTTGATGACTTCCTGGATTCTGTATTGCTTGCGCAGTTTGCGGCCGCGATCAGGAACCTCTTCAAGCGCGTCTTCTGCGCCAACAGATTCGACGGACCCGTCTTCATCTTCGTCATCATCATCGTCAGATGGACGGCGTTTTCTGACGTTTTCCGATATCTCGTCGGTTTCAACATCTGCGCCAATGGATTCAGGTGGCGTATCTGTGTTTGCGTCTCCGTCGTCCGATTCTGTCGATTCTGCAGAAGCGGAGGTTTCGGCAGCGCCGGCTTCGTCCGTGGAATCTGTCCCCGACTCTGTCTCAGACCCGGTCTCGGATTCTGGCGCAGCATCTGAAGCGGAAGCTGTCGTCGCCTCGTCGTCATCAGCCGGTCTGGCTTTGCTGCGACTGCGGCGTGTACGGGTTTTTTTCTTGACTGGCTTTTCAGTCTCGTCGTCGTCGTCTTCGCGTCGCGCCTCTTCCGCATCGGCCTCAAGCAGCGCCTGGCGGTCAGCCACGGGTATTTGATAATAGTCGGGATGAATTTCCGAAAACGCCAGGAAACCATGGCGGTTTCCGCCATATTCCACAAAGGCTGCCTGTAGCGAGGGTTCGACCCGCGTTACTTTTGCAAGATAGATATTTCCGCGCAGCTGTTTCTTGTGCTGCGATTCAAAATCAAATTCCTCAATTCGGTTTCCACGAACAACGACAACGCGGGTCTCTTCCTCGTGAGACGCGTCGATTAGCATTTTGTCTGCCATTTAATAGATGCTCCTCGGCACAGGGCGGCAAACGGTGTGTTCCGGGCGGTCTCGCCCGAACAAACTGTGTCGCCATGGTGCCGAAATTTTCGAGTCCTGGTCGCAATTGCCGCCTCACGCCTACAGCGCCCGGAACACCGCATGTCCGGGGAGCCTTTAGGGAGAATGTAGTCGGTTGCGTTTCCATCAAAATTCCAACCAGGAATACATGAACATAAGGTCTTTTTCAGACCGATGAAATTTGCTCCTGTGATAGAAGCATACAGCTAAGAGCCGCAATTCGATGGCCGGATATAGCGACCTTTATCGATTCACAGAGAGTTGAGAGGTTATGACGTCAGACGAATGGCCATATAGCGCCGGAATTCCTGATGCAGGTGGCAGCCCGATTTGCCCGTTCTATCTCGTCAACATATCAACCTTCCATATCGCTTTTATGGTCTAGTTGTCATTCTGGCAAGAGGCAACCGCCATTGACCTTTGCAATTGTAGTGTTGTGCGTCTTGCAACCGGAAACAAACGCCCGTCAGGCAAGAACTGGTTAACCACGTTGCGTTAGGGTGGAAATTGGCCGAGCTGGTGCCCATTTTCAAGGTTGAAATGCCTTCATCCTGGTGCCCTCGTGCTCCTGTCACGCTGCATTCATCAATGAAAGTGACGCTGACGGGTGGTTTGTCTCGCACCTGCTGTGCTAGGAGGCCATTGGCTTGATGATCTGGGTAACGCATGGGTTCAAATTTGGCGTTTTGTAGGCATTTGATTGGCAAACAACGGTTCAAGAAGCTAGTATTGGACAAGATGAAACCTTTGAAACTGATTGGTCGTTTTTCAATGACAGGGATGCGGTATTCTTGGGCCGGTGGCTTTGCGACTGGCATGAAATGCCTCGCGTTGACGATGGTCTTTGCGTGCCTTTCCTCTGCTGCGCCTGTCAGGGCGGCCGAGCCGGACAGTTTTTCCAACCAGCTTGCGGCTTTTGATATGCGCATAGCCGGTGACGAAATACGCACCAGAATTGTTATAGAATTCGAGCAGGAGCCTGAATTTTCATACCAATTTCTCGACTCACCCCATCGGCTGGTGGTCGACCTGCCGGAGACGATTTTCAGTCTGGGCGAGACGGCGGCTGAACCACGCGGTCTGATTTCGGATATTCGCTATGGCACCATGGCTCCGGGACGCTCTCGCATTGTTATCAGCTCCATTGGGCCGATGAAGGCTGAAGTGGCAAAGGTCATGGAAAGCGAAACGGACAACAGTTTTCGTCTTGTCTTCGATCTTGTTGCCGTTTCTGATGTTGAATTCGCCGAACTGGTTGAAAGCCAGAAATGGGATGAGATTGAAACTGGCGATACCCAGTCGGAAAGTGCCACGGGCGCGCTGCAGGGTGAAGAAAAACCCTTCACAGTGGCCATTGATCCTGGCCATGGGGGCATTGATGCCGGTGCGCGTGGCAGAAACGGTGCCCAGGAAAAGGAAATCACCCTGGCGCTGGGGAAACTGCTCAAGGAGAAGCTCGAGGCCGATACCGGAACGCGGGCGATACTGACCCGCAGTGAGGATCATTTTGTCTCGCTGTCAGAAAGGGTGCGTATTGCCCGTCAGCTTGATGCCGATCTGTTTGTGTCCATTCATGCTGATTCGATTCGCATCAGGGGCGTAAGGGGTGCGACGGTCTATACGCTTTCCGAAGAAGCATCGGATGAGATGGCGCATCAATTGGCGACCCAGGAAAACCGATCTGACCTTCTCGCCGGTCTTTCACTGGAGGACGAACCGGACAGTGTTGCCGACATTCTTATTGATCTGACGCGACGCGAAACTCAGATATTTTCTGTAAATCTGGCACGGTCGGTCATCGGCACATTCGACGGCGTCATCAAGTTGATCAACAATCCGCACCGCTCCGCCGGTTTTCGGGTGTTGCGCGCACCGGAAGTTCCCTCGGTGCTGGTCGAACTTGGTTATCTGTCGAATGTGCAGGATGAAAAACTGCTTGAAGATCCGCAATGGCGTCAACGGACGGCTGAACTTCTTGTATCCGCCATTCTTGCCTACCGTGAAAAGGTTCAGGTGGTGCATAATTGATTGAAAGGGGCGTGAATACGTCTTGTTGCTAATTGTGGCTATGATGCCACATCACCTATGGAATGCCTGGATTAATCGGGCGATTGGTTCTTGCAGCCCTAATTTCCGCACAATCGGTGTTGTACTCAGTGTAGATAATTTTGTTGGCGCACCGACTCGGTCCGCGAATGACCAAGATACGGTAAGGAAACGATGCTAAGACTGATAGGATATTTATTCGGCATTGGTACCATTTTTGCACTTATAGGCGCTATTGGTGTTGGCTGGTATGTGAGCGAAGTCACAAAGGATCTGCCCGATTATGAGGTGCTGAGCACCTATGAGCCCCCGGTGACCACGCGCATTCATGCCGCCGATGGCAGTCTGATGGCAGAACACGCGCGACAAAGGCGGCTTTACCTTCCGATTCAGGCTATTCCCGATCGTGTCAAGGCAGCGTTTCTGTCGGCTGAAGACAAGAACTTTTACAATCACAATGGACTGGACTTCAAAGGCCTCGCCCGGGCTTTGGTGACCAACATTGAGAACGCTTCCTCCGGCAAGCGGCTGGTTGGTGCGTCGACCATTACGCAGCAAGTGGCGAAAAACTTTCTGTTGAGCTCGGAGCGGTCCTATGATCGCAAGATCCGCGAAGCCGTTCTGGCTTTTCGCATCGAGCAGGCCTACTCGAAGGATCGCATTCTCGAGCTTTATCTCAACGAGATTTTCTATGGATTGAATTCCTATGGCATCGCCAGCGCCGCGCTGACCTATTTCAGCAAGTCGGTCAATGAACTGAACCTTCAGGAGGCTGCCTATCTGGCCGCATTGCCGAAGGGGCCTGCAAATTATCATCCCTATCGCAAAACCGATCAGGCGATTACCCGGCGCAACTGGGTGATCGACCGCATGGTCGAAAATGGCTACGTCAAGTCTTCTGATGCCGAGGAAGCCAAAGCTGAGCCCTTGGGCGTCAATACCCGGCGGACCGGAGCCTATCTGTTTGCATCCGAATATTTTGCCGAGGATGTGCGCCGGGAAATCATCGACCGTTACGGAGAAGATGCTCTCTATGAAGGCGGTCTATCTGTCCGGACAACACTGGACCCGCACCTGCAGCAATTGGCGCGCAAGGCCTTGCAGAATGGCCTGATCAGCTACGATACCAAACAGGGATATCGCGGCCCGATCGGGACTGTCAGCATTGACAAGGATTGGGGGGCGGCTGTGGCTGCACTGACTCCGATGCGCGATGTGCCGGAGTGGGTGCTGGCGGTCGTATTGGACGTTGGCAACAAGGAAGCGACGGTTGGATTGCGACCATCTCCGACGGAAACCGGAAAGGTCGGCGAAGCACGCGACAAGGCGACGCTCTCCGGCAGCGACATGGAATGGGCCTACCGGCTGAAGATTGGCGGCAAATCAAGCAAGGCCAAGAGCCTGACCGACATTCTCAAGATCGGGGATGTGGTCTATGTGGAAGAAATCAAATCCAAGGATGGTGCATCAAAACACATCCTCAGGCAGACACCGGAAGTGCAGGGCGCTCTGGCAGCCATGGATCCGCATACCGGGCGTGTGCTGGCTATCATCGGTGGCTTTTCCTACGCGCAATCCGAGTTCAACCGCGCAACACAGGCTATGCGCCAGCCCGGTTCCGCTTTCAAACCTTTCGTTTATGCGGCCGCTCTGGACAATGGCTACAGCCCTGCGTCCGTGGTTCTTGATGCACCGATAGAATTGGTTTCGGGTGGCGAACTGTGGCAGCCCAAGAACTATGGCGGCGGCTCGGCCGGTCCTTCAACCTTGCGGCTGGGTATCGAGCGATCGAGAAACCTGATGACCGTGCGACTGGCCAGGGACATGGGTATGAATCTCGTGGCCGAATATGCCGAACGCTTTGGCATCTATGATGACATGCTTCCGGTTCTGGCCATGTCGCTGGGTTCGGGTGAAACAACGGTGCTGCGCCTGATTTCCGCTTACGCCGTTCTGGCCAATGGCGGAAAACAGATAAAGCCATCGATGATTGACCGCATTCAGGACCGTTACGGCAAGACAATATTCAAACACGAAGAACGCACCTGCGATGCCTGCATGGCAACAGAGTGGCAAAATCAGCAAGAACCTGAAGTCATAGACAACCGTGAGCAGGTTCTCGATCCCATGACGGCCTATCAGGTGACCTCAATGCTCGAGGGCGTTGTGTCGCGCGGCACCGCTGCCGGTAAAGTGAAACTGGGCCGGCCGGTTGCCGGCAAGACCGGAACAACCAACGAGGAAAAGGACGCCTGGTTTGTTGGCTACACGCCTGATCTTGTCGCTGGCGTGTTCATTGGCTTTGATACGCCGAAACCTATGGGGCGCGGCTCAACGGGCGGTGGTCTGGCAGCACCCGTGTTCAATGAATTCATGAATGCCGCCTTGAAGGATACGCAGCCTGTCGGTTTCCGGGTTCCACCCGGACTGCAGCTGATACCGATCAACCGGAAGACCGGCATGGCCGCCGAAGCCGGCGATCCGGACGTCATCTTTGAATCGTTCAAGCCGGGTACCGGCCCTGCAGATTTCTTCTCGGTGATCGGCATGGAAGAATTTGCCACCAGCGAGGAAATTCGCAACGTTTCACCACAGGCCAATCGCGCCATTGTCTCCGGTGCCGGCGGTTTGTATTGACGGGCAGAATTTCTCTTTGAAAAGAGTTCATCAGATTGGTCATAATCATCGATCTTTGTCATTAGACACCCTCCGGTGTCTTTACTTGGATCGGCCGCGTGATTATGGTCGCGCCGATTGCTGCTAACGCACAAAACATTCATAAAAACAGGAAAATAGGCGAATCATGCGTTCGGAAATTCAACTTGTTGTTGACGAAATCAAGCAGGCCATAAGCCTGCTGAGGAGGCATCTTTGACTGGGATCAGGCAATCAAACGGCTGGAATTCCTGAACGTCAAGGCAGAAGATCCTGACATCTGGAATGATCCGCAGGAAGCCCAGAAGCTCATGCGTGAGCGCCAGCAGCTCGATGACAGCATCAACAGTCTGCGCGATCTCGAATCACGCCTGGAGGACAATCTGGGTCTGATTGAGCTGGGCGAAGAGGAAGACGACACTGAAATCGTCAGGGAGGCTGAAGACGCCCTGCGCGCGATGAAGGTCGACATCAACCGGCGTCAGATCGAGATGCTGCTTTCCGGCGAAGCCGACAGCAACGATACCTATCTGGAAATTCATTCTGGAGCTGGCGGCACTGAAAGCCAGGACTGGGCTTCGATGCTGCTGCGCATGTACACGCGCTGGGCGGAAAAGCGCAAAATGAAAGTCGAAATTCTGGAATTCCATTCAGGCGATGAGGCGGGTATCAAATCGGTGACCCTGCTGATCCGCGGGCACAACGCCTATGGCTGGCTGAAAACGGAATCCGGCGTCCACAGGCTTGTCAGGATTTCGCCCTATGACAGCCAGGCTCGGCGTCACACGTCCTTTGCTTCCGCATGGGTCTATCCGGTGATTGACGACACCATCGTGATCGACATTCCTGAGTCCGAGGTGCGCATCGATACCTATCGCGCTTCGGGAGCGGGCGGCCAGCACGTCAACACCACGGACTCGGCCGTTCGGATTACCCATATACCGACCAATATTGTTGTGCAGTGTCAAAATGAGCGATCACAGCACAAGAACCGGGCCACTGCCTGGGAAATGTTGCGTTCGCGCCTATATGACGAAGAGCTGAAAAGACGTGAAGAAGAAGCCGGCGAGCAGGAAGCCTCGAAGCGGGACATCGGCTGGGGACACCAGATTCGCTCCTACGTGCTGCAACCCTATCAGTTGGTCAAGGACCTGCGAACGGGCGTCGAAAGCACCAGTCCGCAGGATGTTCTCGATGGCGATCTGGATACCTTCATGGAAGCGGCACTTGCCCACCGTATTCAGGGCAGTGATGCCGACATAGCAGATGTCGACTAAAGCGCTCTAAAGATGTCGGCAACCGTCAGAGCTTTTCTGCTCAATTGGTTGCCGGCATGAAGGACAGATCACCCAGGTCATCGACAAACAGCTCAAAGGTTTCGGGTTCTTCAACCGCCGGATCGAGCTTGAGATAGATGAAAGCCGCAAAACCGGGCCCCTGCGCAATGCCGGTCGAGTTTTCCGGGCGCATGTCGGTGATATAGGCGTTCATTTCACCCAGTGCCGTAACCTCCTGCGAGTCGAACAACTCCGGCCCCGTTTCAGTCAACTGAATACGCTGCAGAAACAGCCGTGAGGTATTGTCGGCTGAACGCAGCGAAACAATGCGATAATAGCCGCGCATTTGTGCGCCCTCGGCTGTTTCTGCGCTCTGTGTGGAATCCTCTTCCGGTTTTGCTTCAGCAACGGTTTCCCAATAACCGCCGCTGACAGCCGACAGGATGCGCGGTGAGATCGATTCAGCCATCGCGGCAGGTTCAGCCGGTTCGCTTGACTGGGCGGTCGCCTGACCGGTCAGAAACAGGCTGCACAAGCCGGCAAGAGCCAGCCGTTGATAAGTTTTGATCGCCATTACATGTTGCATGGTTTGCCTCAAATATTGGTCCCGGATGAATAGTGACGGGAAACCTGATTTATCCGCGAAAAACTGTGAAACAAATTTCGCCTGCCGTCTAATAAAGAAATTGTTCGGCGAGAATGCGTTCATCCCAATTGTGATCGGGGTCGGACAATATACGCGCTGTCACTCTGGTGGATTCGCGCACGCTTACTTTGACAACGGATTTGACTTCCGTGTGGTCTGCGACGGCATTGACCGGCCGCTTCTCCGTCTCCAGAACCTCTATGTCTACGGTGACCCGGTTGGGCAACAGTGCCCCGCGCCAGCGCCTTGGCCTGAAGGGGCTGACAGGTGTCAGCGCCAGAAGGGGCGATTCCAATGGCAGGATCGGGCCATGGGCAGACAGGTTATAGGCCGTTGACCCGGCGGGGGTGGCAACCATCAATCCGTCACAGATAAGCTCTTCGAGCCTCACATGGCCGTCGATCAGAACCCGAAGCTTGGCCGCCTGATAGGATTGGCGAAACAGGGAGACTTCGTTGATTGCATAGGCGTCAACCGTGCATCCCTCCGTGTCTGTTGCAATCATTTCCAATGGTCGGATGTGGTTCTCGACTGCCGCATTGACGCGCTCACGCAAACCCTCTTCGCGGTATTCGTTCAACAGAAAGCCGACGGAGCCCTGGTTCATGCCATAGACCAGTTTGCCGGTGTCCATGGTGTCGTGCAAAGTCTGCAGCATGAAACCGTCCCCCCCAAGGGCCACGATCACGTCGGCATCTTGCGCGCTGGTCTGACCAT